>Ga0272448_1001418_pt1 | contig 32270 bp, 34 predicted proteins | sample YNPCB0191_FD_202220 | JGI IMG/M metagenome (GOLD analysis project Ga0272448, IMG submission 202220) | Hot spring sediment microbial communities from Yellowstone National Park, WY, United States - YNP-CB-019-1 | ecosystem: Environmental > Aquatic > Thermal springs > Hot (42-90C) > Sediment...
ATCTGGTCACTTGGTGCTATTCTTCTCATGGCGTGAGGTCCTTTCTGCCCGTCAGGGCTTGGTGTGTTGATCACCACCATTGTACCTCACGCCGCCTTCTTTTTACAGGAGTATACGGACATTACCCTCCGAACGGCCACATTCACTAGTCTAAACTACAAGAACAGTCACACGGTTTGCCCTGTCTGTAGGCCTATGCTATAATCCTTTCAAGTCGCCGATTAGAGCCTATCCGAAAAGTTTAGTTGCTCGGAAGGTAATCCAGGCACAAGCGAGATGGAGCATAGCCAGATAGTTCTCGACTTTCTTCTCCCAGCGGATCAGCAAACGCCGGAATCGGTTGAGCCAGGAGTGCGTACGTTCGACCACCCATCGCCGGGCTCGGTAGCCGGGGACCTCGCGTTTCGCCCGAGATTCTTCGCCCCGTGCTCGGATGTGAGCGGTATACCCCCAGGCGGCCACAATCTCCCGAACTTGAGGGTAATCATACCCCTTGTCCAGGCACAGATGCTGGGGAGATTCCTCCGTCGGCTCGGGTCGCTCTACAACTATGGCCTCCAACGTGGGGCCCATCAACTTCATGTCGTGCCGGTTCGCTCCTTCCACGGCCAAACCGATGGGTATGCCATGCCCCTCCGTCAGCAAGCTGCGCTTGGTGCCCGACTTACCCCGATCCGTTGGATTGGGGCCGGTTCCTTTTTCCCCCCAACGGAGCCTTGGTCATTGCCCCGTCCATGGACTGCCAATCCCAATCCAACCCTATCTTCTCGTCGTATTCCAGCACCCCGGCCCGCCACAGCTTCTCGAACACCCCCGCCTCTCGCCATTCCTGGAACCGATCGTGCACCGTGCTGGGCGCCCCCAGACTGCGGGGCAGGGCTTTCCACTGGCAGCCGGTCCGCAACACGTAGAAAATGGCGGTCATGGCCTTGCGATCATCCATCCGGGGACGGCCTGGCTTCTTCTTCGGTTTGGGCGCTGGCAGTAAGGGCTTTATGCGCTCCCACAGCTCGTCAGGAATCTGGTATTCGGGATCCACACCCAGTCCATCATCGGCCATCTCGGTTGCCTCCTCGAGTCATGAGATGACATCAAGTATACCACACTCGCGGCTTTTCGGATAGGCGTGTAGTCCCACGGATGAAAAGGGCGAGCCAGACTTTGGATGTGCAGTCTACAGCAACAATCAGCAGATAGTATCCTTTCTTTCCCACCTCGTGGGCCAGTACTGCGACGTAGAGCGAACAAGCCTCTTTGGCTCAAGAGGCAGTGAAGCCGCAGTATACAGATTGGGGGAACTCCACCACCGCGCCTGGGGCGAGACCCGCTACATCCTCAGCACCGTCCTGACGGGCATAGCCGAAAAGGGCCCAACACCCTCCATAACAAACAGGCGCAGACTTCTCAGCCTGCGCCTGTTTTGCCCTCATGCAGCCCTTCTCACATTCCACCGATTCGCCTTCAGCCACCGCCGCAGCGGCTCCAACCGCACGTGCCAGAAGTGACTCGGGTCTTCCACACACCGCCACCCTCGCCCACCTCGCGTGTCCAGGTCCGGAGCAGGTCTCACCTCCGCCCCGCAGATCGGACACTCCTTCGGCACCACCAGCGGCGGCAGCGGAATCCCCGTCGGCGCTCGCCGTCCCCCTGCCCGCAGATACTCCGCAACCAGGCGAACGGCCTCGCACCACTCGCCGCACGAACAGCGCCGGCTTGGGCTCACGAAGTGATCTTTCCCTCCCAGCCTCACCCGATAGATCATCCCGAAAACCCGAACCTTCCGCTCCTCCATCGCCGCTACCTGCCTGCCTCCGGATCGGGCAGCCCCAACGTTCTCCAGAGCGCCGCCCATCCCTTCTTCCGCCTCGCCTCATACTCCTCCCACGTCTCCGTCTCCACCTGTGTCATCTCCGTGGAGCCGCAGGCCCGGCACGCCGTCTCGCCGGCATAGGCAGGCTCATAGCAGACCCTGCACACTCTCCCCGACCAGTACCGATCCCCTCCGTACACCGCACGCTCCAGCCACGTGAACCCCATCGCCTGCCCTGTAATCTCCTCCCGGATCAGGCCAAACCCCGGAACTCCCTGCGTCTGAAGCACCCCGCAGACGTGTGCGACGACCTCCGTCTCCGGCTCCACTCCCCGCCGCTGGAGCCAGCGTCCCACCACCGGCTCCAGCGCAAACGCCAGGTGCTTCTCCCGGGGACAGCAGCGCACCCCCTGCTCCTGGTACACCTGCGGAAACAGGACCATGTGCCTCCCCTGCTTCCGCATCTCGTACCGACCCGCTTCCCGCCAGTCCAGGTACTCCTCCAGGTTCAGCCCACCGGCCCCCGGCAACTCCAGATACGCCCGCAGGATCGCCCCGCAGGTACACCGATTCAACAGAAGAACCGACAGGATTCTCACGTTCCCATCCCGACCTTTCAGTACCATCGTCCGGGACTCCGCATCGTATGCCATGCTCATGGCGCATCTCCTTTCTCACGTTGCGCGGGGGAGACGCGCCATCCCCACGCGGGGACTCCGACGCCTCCCCCGCATGGGGTGGATGGTTGACAGTCTAGGCAGCCCGCAGCAGTTCGGCCTGTTCCACCGGCTGCCGCTGCCTCGCGATGTCCTCCAGCGCCTTCAGGTCCGCCTGATAGCGCAAGGACCGCGCGGGATCCCCTTCCATCGCCTTGTGGATGACCTCCTCGGTGAATCGGTACAGGTTGCCCCATACCTCTGGGGACAGGCCCGGCAACCCCAGCGCCGCGCCCAGGATTCGGACCGCGTCTTCCGTCCGCCCCTGCTGCACCAGCACTTCCGCGCGCATCCGCGCTTCCCCGGCCTGCCGCGCCTCAATCCGCCGCGCCAACTCGTCCAGCATCTCCCGCTGCGACATCGGCGTGGGTCGTTCCACGTCGTCCGGGTTCACCTTGTCCAACGCCTGGGCAATCCCCTTGCTCTTCCGGTACACCAGGTCCAGCATGTCCATGTCCATAGACCGGTTCGTCAGTACCGTGTACGCCGTTACCGGATACTTCTGGCTCGGACGGTACACCCGCTTGATCGCCTGCCCAATCTGCGACGGCGACCAGTCCAGGTCCGCCACAAGAACGTCTATCGGGTACCGCGGACTGGTCAGGGTCAACCCAACGTTCCCGCACAACAACCCCATGACGACGATCCGGGGCGAGTCCTCCATCCGAAAGGCCCGCAAGACCCGGGTCCGCGTTGTAGAGCGACCCGAGCCGACGGAGGAATCTCCCCAGCATCTGTGCCTGGACAAGGGGTATGATTACCCTCAAGTTCGGGAGATTGTGGCCGCCTGGGGGTATACCGCTCACATCCGAGCACGGGGCGAAGAATCTCGGGCGAAACGCGAGGTCCCCGGCTACCGAGCCCGGCGATGGGTGGTCGAACGTACGCACTCCTGGCTCAACCGATTCCGGCGTTTGCTGATCCGCTGGGAGAAGAAGGTCGAGAACTATCTGGCTATGCTCCATCTCGCTTGTGCCTGGATTACCTTCCGAGCGACTAAACTTTTCGGATAGGCTCTAAGAACACCGTGCGCCGCATCCTGATCAACCCCTTCTATCTTGGCTACGTGTCCTACAAGGGAACGCGGATTGCTGGAAAGCACCCTGCGCTCATTGACTCTGACTTGTGGGACAAGGCCCAAGCCGCTCGCATTGCAAATCGCAAGTCGCCGCGTGCGCAAAATGGAAAGCGCCAGCAGAATCGCGTTTATCCGCTGACAGGCCTACTGCGATGCAGCCGTTGCAAAGGCCCTATGCACGGAAACGGGGCGTGGAACGGCAGCTACATCTGCTACGCCAAATCACAGCGCAGAGAGGCCTGCTCACAGCCCCTGGTCAAGCTCGGCGTTCTTGAGGAACAACTGGGAGAGTACCTGGCTACCTTCCACATACCCGAAGATTATCAGCAAAGAATCCTTGAGCACGCAGGCCAAGACGCCAGCCCCTTGGACGACCTTGAATCCCGCAGAGCATCGCTTGAGTCTAGGCTTGCCAGGCTGCAGGACCTCTATGAACTCGGCGACAAAAACCGCGAGGATTACCTTGCCAGGCGTGCCGAGATCATGGCGGAACTCGCAAGCCTCAAGCCGGCCGAGGATCGGAAGATAGACCTACGCAACGCAGCGGAACTCCTTGGCCGATTCTGCCAGGCCTGGACGTTTGCTGATCTGGAGCAGAAGCGCAAGATCGCCCGGCTCATCTTTGAGGAAATCTGGGTGGACAACAAAAAGGTCGTCGCCGTCAGGCCACGACCTCAGTTCGTGGGATTCTTCACCCTAGATCTTTTTGACAGGCGGAAGCGACGGGATTCGAACCCGCGATCTCCTGCTTGACAGGCAGGTATGCTAGGCCGCTGCACCACGCCTCCGCTTGTTGATACGTCCACATCCTACCATAAAACCCGCCCTTTGTCAAAAACCACCCCAAGCACCCTAGAACACCCCAAACCACATCGCCACACCCATCACCACAAACAGCGCCGCCGCCACCTTGTTCAGCACCTGCGCGGGCACAACCTGCGAGATCAACTGCCCCGCAAACGCCCCGATCAGCGTTACCACCACCAACGCCAGCGCCGCCCCCAAAAACACCATCCACGGCTTCCCCGTCTTGCATGTCATGGAGATCACCGCCAACTGCGTCTTGTCCCCGAGTTCTGCCAGCAGCAAAAGCCCGAATGTCCCCGTCAGTACCTTCCAGTCCATCTCTCTTCTCCTGTTATGTAAACTCAACAAAAAAGACCCTTGCCTCATGGCAAAGGTCTCGCTCATTGGCTCGCGCCAACCGACGGAACCAGGCACAAGGCCGGCATGTCGATCCCGCCGCACAGGTGGAGCTACTCCCCTCTGACGCTCACATTATGCCATCCGCCGCCCGCGCCGTCAAATCCGCGCCCGCGCCCGAAGCCCCAGCCTCCCCCAGCGCCCGCATCGCCATCTCCAGCACGCCAGGCGACAGAGGCAGCCCCCCCAGTTCCTCCGCGCTGAACCAGCCCACCTGCGAAGTATCCGACGCGGCGCGCGGTTCCCCCTCCACCCACTCCGCCAGCATGTCCACGATGACGTAGTGATACTCCACGCGCCCTGCCGCATCGCGCAGAATACGATCCACGACCCCGAATGGCCGCACAACGCGCACCCGAATGCCGCACTCTTCCCATATCTCGCGCTCCGCAGCCTCCGCCAGGGTCTCGCCCAGTTCCACCACCCCGCCCGGAAAGGCCCAAATCCCCTCCCCTGGCGGATGCCCCCGCTGGGCCATCAGCACGCGCCCCTGCCGCACCACGATCGCCCCGACCGCCACAATCGGCGCGTCCGGATACTTGCGCTTCATCCCCACTCCTCCGCGCTTGCCGAGTCCACCGCCGCCGCGAAATCCAAAACCAGGCGCGCCGCCTCGTCCAGCAGCGCCGGCTCAATGAAATCCATCGTGTCGCGGTCGGTATGATACACGTTCTCGCGCCCCTTGCCGCTGGCCTCCAACGAGGTCGCCGGAATCCCCTTCGCCAGGAAGGAAGAAAAGTCGCTGTTCCCCATCCAGTACCACCGCCCCCGCATCTCCGGCCGCACCTTGCGCAGCAGCGCATTCAGCCGTCGGGCCGTGCGCCTCGGCGGGAAAAGCCCCGCGCCGCTCACGTAAGTCAGCCGTTCGCCGGAACCCACCATATCCAGATTCACCACAGCCGCCCCGTTCAGACCGTCGCGATGCGCCTTCACATACGCCGCGGAGCCGATGAGGCCGCTCTCCTCCGCCGAGAAGAAGACCACGTCCACCTGCGTGCGCGTCAGAGGCTCCTGGGCCAGCGCCTCGGCAGCCGCCATGAGCACGGCCACGCCCGACCCGTTGTCGTTGGCCCCGGGCGAGAACTTCCGGCTGCGCGCCAGCCCCTGGTAACCCAGCAGGAACAGCCCCCAGGGGACAAGGAACGCCATCATCGCCCAGCGCAATGTTGTCCAGACCTGCCCCGGCGCGAGCGGCCCCGCCCACACATCCACCGCCCGCGCCAGACCGATAGCGCTGAGACCCAGGGCGATGAACGGCCACAGCCGCATCAGAGTGCGCGCCACTTCGCCCACCCTGGGGTTGGGGATGCGACTCGCGCGGGCGGTGTCATGGTGCGCGCACAGAATCAGCCTCCGCTCCGCCGGGCCGGCGCTGGGCAAGGTAGCCGCCAGGTTGTAGCCCGTCGCCCCGCCCTTGCCCCACCTCGCGCGGGCGCGGCGCACATACCTGGGCAGCAGCGACAACACGGCGACGTAGGCCCACGGCGCCCATGGAGCCTCTGGCAGATACCAGGCGGCGGTCCACAGCCCCACGATGCCCACCACCATCAGCGGCAAGAGGCCCGTCGGCGACGGGACGTTGGGCACCACCTGTCGTTCTGTCGCAAGGCCCCGGTCGCGGAAGAACCCCTCGGCGAACTCCAGGAACTTCATCTCGCCTTCGCCGCCAGCGGGGCGAGGGCCGATCTCGTCCACGATGAAGCGCAGCAGATGATAGGCGCGCCGGCCCAGGTCCTTCGTCTCGTCCACGTTTTCTCCCCTGTTCTGAAGTGAGTAGGCTCACTCGCCCAGCGGAAGCCACTGGTCCCAGTCGTGCGATTGGCGGAGAAGTCTCCACGCGCCGCGCATTCTCGCACAGATTCGGCCTGCGGTCAAAAAAGAAGGCCGCCGGATTATCGGCGGCCTTCTTACGATCAGAGTAGGGGACGTTCTACGGGTTGCGGCCCATGCCCTCGTAAGCGAAGGACAGGTCCACGCTGCCGCTCTTGACGTGCGTGCAGATGGCCGCCAGTTTGTTGCCCGCCTGCCCCTCAATCACGACGGTGAACCGCTTGTTGTTCGGCAGGTTCGTGTCCGAGTAGGTCCAGGGCCGCTCGGGCACCGACTGGCCGGCGTTGAGCGTGAAGTTCTTCGCGCCTGCGTTCGGATACTCCACGCCCGTGTCCAGATCAAAGTACCGAACGCTGAAGGTCGCCGGGGCCGTGCCCACGTTCTGAATCACGATGGGCGTCAGGTAGCCGCCGTACCCCTTCATGACCCAGGGGATGTAGACGTTCTGGTAGCCGGCGGTGAAGGCATTGTACGCCGTGCCGTCAATGTAGGTGGGGCCACTGCGGTTCTGGTTCACGATAGCCACCAGTTTGTCGCCCGGGTTGCCGCGGATGATCATGGAGTACTGCTTGTTGTTGGGCAGCACGGAATCGGGCCATGTCCACGGGCGCTCGGGCAGGGAGAGACCCGGCCCCAACTGGACGTTCTTGGCGCCCGCGCCGGAGTAGAAGACCCCATCCGTCATGCCGTAGTACTCCACCGTAACCGTGGCCGTTACCGTGCCCACGTTCTGGATCACGGCCGGCGTGATGTAGCCCGCGTACCCCTTCACGATGTTGGGCGCATAGACCGTATCGGCGCCGCCGCTGAAGCCAGAGTAGGCCAGATACGTGTTGCTGCTAATCTGGTTGACTGCCGCAACGATGGAGCCGCCCGACGACGCCGTCGCCACCACCGAATACTGCTTGTTGGTCGGCAGTTCCGAATCGGGCACCAGCGCCGGGTCGTACTCGTAACTCACGTTCGGCGGAAGGGAGATCACGCGGGTCGCGCTCGTAACCTTCTGCCCATTGCTGAAGTAGAAGAACTCAATGGTAACCGACGTTGTGCTGGTGCCACTGTTCTGGATGTAGAACGGCGTGTTGAAGGTGTAGTAGTTCTTGGTGATGTTGGGCAGGTACACCTTCTCGCCGCCCGCCGGAAGCCCTGTGTAGCCCATCTGCCGGTTCGTGGCTTCCTCGCTGACCACGGCCGCCACAGGCTCATCAGAACTAATGACTACCGAGTACAGCCCTGCGGTCAGGTTCGGGTCGGGGTTCAGTTTCGGGTCAACCAGCCGGCCTCGCCCGGGCTGGAGCGAGAAGGACTCGGTGGCCGTGCTGATGAACGCGCCATCCGAGATGCGGTAGTACTCCACGTAGACCATCGCCGTGGTGCTGCCCATGTTCTGCACCACGAAGGGCGAGTTCCACGTGGTCCCAGGCGGATAGGACCCCTGGGCGAAGGCGGGCACGCTCCCCACCAGCAGCACGAGCACCGCCATGAGGGTGAATAGTACGGTTCGTTTCATATTCCTGTCTCCTCTCTTGAGTTTCAAAACTGCCATCCCACGCACAATAACGCGACATGAAGGCATTCGTTACCGCCTTCATGGTACAGTATACGTCAACCCGCCGTAGATTTCAATAACCCCTTTGGGTAATTCTGCGGGGTTATTGCGCCTTGCGGGGGCGTTCCAACCCCTCGCGGCTGCAAGTTTCGGGCCAGGGAGAGGGCAAGCGTGAGCCGAGCGGCTGGCACGATCGCCCCGCCCCGCTTGCGGGGAGCGGGCAGGGTGAGGGGGCATCTCGCCACAGGTTGGTGCCGCAATGCCAAGACATGTAGGGCGGCTTCCCATAGCCGCCGAAGGCGTAGGGGAGTATGGGAACCTGCGCTACGCTCTATGCGCTTCATGCTGCCGCTCATCGGTCTGACAGTTTCCACCGAAATGTACACACTACCGACCCTTGCAAATCATTGACCAGCGCTGCCAAGTGTGATACAATACAGCCGCGCAACTTCGGTGCAGGGCGCACGGCGCAAATACGCGACTCGCATGAAAACCACGACATACTTCAGAACGAGCGTCATGTCGCGCCGCCCTTATCTCAGGACGGAATGGATTGAGCACGTCCTGAAGAACCCTGTCCGCAGGGAACGGCAGCCAAATGGGCGCATACGCCATTGGGGATACATCGCGGAGATGAAAAAGTACCTGCGAGTCGTAACAGAATCGGATGGGGAGACCGTGCACAACGCTTTCTTTGACCGCCGTTTTGAACCTTGAGTAGGGAGAAAACCATGGTATTTGAGTATTACCCTGATACGGACATGCTGTATATCAAACTGAGCGAAGGCGTCAGCACGGAGTCCGAAGAGATCGCGCCTGGGGTTGTGCTGGATTTTGACGAGCGGAATCGGATCGTCGGGATTGAAATTGAGGACGCCAGCAAGTTCATTGACCTATCAAGGTTGGAACTGCGAGCACTCCCACTCGTTAGTCTCATCCTAACCGAGAAGTCCCCCGCTGCCGCATAAGCCGCCGAACACGAGGAAAACGTAGAAGCGGCTGTCCAGGGATCCGCTTGGGGGATGATGGAAGCAGTCCGCTCTCTAGACGGCACGTGCTTCCGGATAGGAGACGGCCCCCTGCGGTTGACAGCCGCCCAACCCTTGTGTAAACTCGCCCCGTACGCACCCGCGAGGTTCGTGATGTCCGACCGACCCAAAACCCTGTGGATCAAGGAACCCTATCTGGCGCAGATTCTCACGCGCCAGAAGACGATAGAGGTACGCGTCGGCTATCCGAACATCCTGCGCCTGCGCCCCGGCTCGCCCCTGCGCCTCAACGACGCCCACCCGGCGCGCGTGCGGCGCATCACCGTGTACCCCGACTTCGCGGCGCTGGTGGCGGCAGAGGACGCCGCGCGCATCGCGCCAGGGATGACCGCCGACGAACTCCTCGCCGCGCTCCGCGCCCTGTACCCTCCAGACAAGGAGGCCCTCGGAGCCGTAGCACTGGAGATAGAACTGGAATCGGAGGAATGACATGATCCGCAATCAGTGGTACGTCGTACTGGACTCCCGCCAAGTGCGGGAACGCCCCATCGGTGCAACGCGGATGGGCGAGAAACTGGTCTTCTGGCGCGATGCCGCGGGCCGCGTGGCTTGTCTCCGAGACCGGTGCGCCCACCGAGGCGTGGCCCTCAGCGCCGGCAAGGTACTGCCCGAAGGGCGCCTTCAGTGCCCGTTCCACGGGTTTGAGTACGACCCTTCAGGCCGCGTGGTAGCCATCCCTGCCAACAGCCGCAAAAGCCCCGTCCCCGACCGCTTCCGCGTTACCGCCTACCCCACCCATGAGGCTCACGGGTTCATCTGGATCTGGTGGGGCGACGACCCGCCGGCCGACCTCCGACCGCCGCGGTTCTTTGAGGATTTGGAGGGCTTCCGCTGGGGTCAAGCGATAGACCCCTGGGATGCCCACTATTCGCGGGTGATTGAGAATCAATTGGACCCCATCCATCTGCCCTTCGTCCACTACAACACCATCGGGAGGGGCAACCGCACCATCGTGGATGGGCCTGTTGTCCAGTGGCTGGACTCAGACCGCTTTCGCGTGTACGTGGCGAGCCGGCAAGATGACGGGCGACCACCCTTGAGGCCCGAGGAGGTGGACGTTACCGGCCAGACATTCTATCTGGAATTCATCTTCCCCAACCTGTGGCAGAACCACATCTCTGAGGACGTGCGCGTTGTCGCTGCTTTCGTGCCCGTGGATGAGGAGCACACGCTGCTCTATCTGCGCTTCTATCAGCGGTTCCTCGCGTGGCCATTGCTGGGCAACCTGGCGGCGCGCTTGGCCATGCCCTTCAACGTAATGGTCGCGCACCAGGATCGGCGCGTGGTGCAGACGCAACGCCCCAAACCCAGCGCGCTGCGGGCGGATGAGCAGTTGGTGCAGGGCGACCGGCCCGTTGTAGAGTACCGACGCCGACGGCAGGAGTTGATGGACGCGGCAAAGGAGGCGCGTGGATGATGCGCTTCGTCGCCAACACACTCCACCCCGAGCGGTATCAGGGCGCCCGGCGGGGATATCCCTACTTTGAGGGGTGGTACTACAAACTGGTGGACGCCAGCGAGCAGCATCGCCTGGCTGTCATCCCCGGCATCTACAAGGGGCTGACGCCGGCGACGACCCACGCCTTCGTGCAGGTGATGGACGGGATGAGCGGGCGGGTGGACTACTTCCGCTACCCGGCGGAGGCTTTCCAGGCCGCACCGAACGACTTTGACCTGCGAATTGGCCCCAACCGCTTTCGGGTGGACCGGATTGACCTGCACCTGGAGGGGCCGGAGCGCACCGTCAAGGGTAGCCTTCGCTTCAACGGGACTCACCCCTGGCCGGTGAGCATCCGCTCGCCCGGGGTGATGGGCTGGTACGCCTGGATGCCCTTCATGGAATGCTACCACGGCATCCTCAGCCTGGACCACGCCATAGCAGGGGCGCTGGAGGTCGCCGGGACGCCCATTGACTTCACAGGCGGGCGCGGGTACACCGAGAAGGACTGGGGACGGCGCTTCCCCGCCGCCTGGATCTGGTTCCAGAGCAACCACTTCCCCGCGCCGGAGACCAGCCTCACCGCCTCGGTGGCGCTGATCCCCTGGCTGCGCGGCACCTTCCGCGGGTTCATCGTCGGCCTCTGGCACGCTGGGACTCTGTACCGGTTCACCACCTATGCTGGCGCGAAGATTGAGCATCTGCAGGTCGGCGACGACGCGGTGGAGTTGGTGCTCCGCAGCCCCGACCACCGGCTGGAATTGCACATCCAGCGGGCCGACACCGCCATCCTCTACGCGCCCGACTTGACGGATATGACCGGCCGCGTGCCTGAGACGATGCGCTCCTCGGCGCAGGTCTGCCTCACCCGGCTGGACCAGCCCGGCGCGCCGATCCTGGAAGAAATGGCCCGAAACGGGGGGCTGGAGATCGTGGGCGACATCCAGCGACTGCTGGCGACAAAGGGGAGGGGTGAACGATGACCAACAAGCGACGAGCCTTGGGGCTTCTCTTCGCCTTCGTTTTTGTGGACGTCCTGGGCTTCAGCCTAATCTTGCCACTTCTACCGTACTACGCGGCCACCTTTGGCGCGACAGCGACGGTGGTGGGGTTGCTCCTGGGCGCCAATGCGCTGACGCAACTCTTGGGCGCGCCTGTGCTGGGCAGACTCTCCGATCGTTACGGCCGCAAGCCGCTCCTGCTCCTCAGCCTGGCGGGCACGGTGGCGGGATTCCTGATGCTGGGGCTGGCCCGCTCGCTGGCCATGCTATTCGCCAGCCGGATTGTGGACGGCTTCCTGGGCGGCAACATCTCCCTCGCCCAGGCCTATATCAGCGACGTAACCGAGGGGAAGGAGCGCACCAGGGGGTTCGGCCTCATCGGGGCTGCCTTCGGTCTGGGTTTCATCTTCGGGCCGGCCATCGGCGGCGCGCTGGCCGGGGGCGGGAACTACGCGCTGCCCGCGCTGGTGGCGGCAGGGCTGTCGCTGCTGAACCTGCTGGGGGTGCTGCTGTGGCTGCCCGAGTCGCTCCCGAGAGAGGAGCGGGAGCGACGGGCGCGCGAACCCCGTGCCGCCTTCTCCCTGCGCCTTCTCTGGGACGCGCTGAGCCTGCCCTGCGTCGGGCCGCTCCTGCAGACCCAACTCTTCTTCAGCCTGGCCTTCACCCTCTTTGAGACCATATTCTCCCTCTTCGCCCAACAGCGGCTGGGGCTGGACGCCCGGACGACCAGTTTCGTCCTCACCTACGTGGGGTTGCTGGTGGTGCTGGTGCAGGGGGTGGGGATTCGCCTGCTGGTGCGGCGTTTCACCGACAAGCAACTGGTCTTCGGCGGGAGCATTCTGCTTGCCCTTTCCCTGCTAGCCTGGGCCTTGTCCCCGTCGCTGGGGGTGTTGCTGGTCGTGCTGGCCCCGCTGGCGCTGGCCTCCGGCGTCCTGAGAGTCGCCATCAACACCGCGCTGACCCGCTCCGTGTGGCCAGAGGAGGTGGGCGGGACGCTGGGGCTTTCGGCCTCGCTGAGCAGCCTGACCCGCGTCCTCGCCCCGACAGTCGGAGGCTTCCTGTTGGGCCAGGTGGGAGCGTTCGGACCCGGCGTGCTGGGGGCGATCTTGATGGCCTGGCTGGGCTACTACACCTGGAAGAAGGTACTGTTCGTGCCCGACCTGGCCTGCCCGCCGCCCAGGGTCTCTGACCGTTGACCGGGCAGCAGGCCGTGCCGAAACGCCTGCCGAAGAGGAGAGATGAGATGCGAAAAGCGATTACGACCGGTCCGGGGCAGGCCCAAGAGATGCGCGTCGGCCATCTCTGGACTAACCTCGTCCGCCTGCTGTACCAGGACTGGCTGCGCCGGCCCGTCGTTTGGCTGGTGGAGCGGCGGCTGCGCGCCCCCCTGGAGCGCGTCCATCCTACCTGGCGGGAGATTGAGCGTCAGCGTCGCCTCATCTACTCCGCCGTAGTGCACACCGTTGACCGGGTGATTGGGCAGCGGCTGCTCTCCCCGCACGTGGCAGCGGTCATCGCCCGCCTATGGAGCCGAGCGTTGAGGCCATCGCCTGGCCAGCGCTCTGCCGCCCGCCGCTTCCGCGAGGAGCATGGCAGCGACCCGCCGTGGTTCCTCGTCGTCAGCCCCACCCAGGCCTGCAATCTGCGCTGCGCCGGTTGTTACGCCGACTCCGGCCCCAGCGACGCCCATCTGGACTGGGCCACCCTGGACCGCGTCATGACCGATGCCGAACGACTGTGGAACGTCCCCCTGTTCGTCTTTTCCGGCGGCGAGCCGCTAACCTATCGCTCCGCGGGCCACGACCTCCTGGACATCGTTGAGCGGCACGCCGACTGTCTGTTCCTGATGTTCACCAACGGCACGTTGATTGACCGGGCGACGGCCCAGCGCCTGGCACGGCTGGGCAACCTCACCCCCGCCCTGTCGGTGGAAGGCATGCGCGCCCGCACCGACGAGCGACGCGGGCCCGGCACGTTTGACCGCGTCCTGCGCGCCATGGCCGACCTTCGCGAGGCTGGCGTGCCCTTCGGCGTCTCCGTTACCGCCACACGGGCCAACTGCGAGGAGATCCTCTCCGACGAGTTCCTGCACTTCTTCTTCCATCAGCAGGGCGCTTTCTACGAGTTCATCTTCCAGTACACGCCCATCGGCCGCGGCTGCCACCTGGACTGGTTACCGACCGCCGAGCAGGCAACCGCGTTCTGGCGCCGCTCCTGGGAGGTCATTGAGAAGAAGCACCTGTTCCTGCTGGACTTTTGGAATCACGGGCCGCTTGTTGAGGGGTGCATCGCGGCGGGACGGGACAGGGGGTATCTCTACATTGACTGGAACGGCCATGTGATGCCGTGCGTCTTCGCTCCCTACGCCGCCGCCGACCTCCGCCAGATCTACGCCCAGGGCGGCACCCTGAACGACATCTGGGCAGCGCCCTTCTTCGCCGCCATCCGCGCCTGGCAGCGTGAGCACGGCTACGGCAAGCGGGAACTCACGGCGGAGCACAACTGGCTTCGCCCGTGTCCCTTCCGCGACTACCACGCCCAGTTCCGCGAGTGGGTGGCCCGCTACGGCCCGCAACCTGCTGACGAGACGGCCGCCGCCGCGCTGACCGATGAGCACTACTACGAGCAGATGGTCGCCTACGGACAGCAGCAGAGAGCCTGCACCCAGCCACTCTGGGAGCAGAAATACGTGCGCCCATCGTAACGGCCTCCCCTCCATGTCTGCGCGGGGCGCGGCATTGCCTCTGCCCCTCAATCCCCGGCATGCGTAGGCAGGTTCCCACACCTGCCAAACCTGCGACGCACCTCGGAGGTGCGTCGCAGGTGGGACCGCATAGCGCGCGCAGGGCAGGTTCCCACACCTGCCCCTGCCCCCGGCGGCCTGCGGCATGCAATTCCCATAGATAGAAAGACACACTACCCTGCTGTCAACGCCCTGTCCTGACGCTGGTTCTTCCGCGCCTCGCGTGCCGAGCTCCTCCACACCTCAGGCAGCCGCTTGTAGGGTTCGGAGTTTTGCAGCCTGCTCATAGGTGGCCAGCAGGCCATCAAGTACCACATCCCATCTCATTGCCTCGGCGCGCATTCGTCCGGCTTCCCCAATCTGTCGGGCGTACTCTGGATTCCCCACCAGCCGTTGCACAGCAGCAATCAACGCTGCCTGATCTTGCGGCTCAAACAACAGGCCCGTTTCGCCGTGAGTTATCAGGTCGGAAGGCCCACCCGCTCGCGGAGCCACCACGGGCAATCCCGATGCCATGGCCTCCAGCACCACGTTGCCGAAGGTCTCATTGGCAGCCGGGAACACGAACACATCGCCCGACGCGTAGGCTTCGGAGAGGTCTTTGCCTCCTAGGTGGCCCGTGAATATGGTGTGGGTGCCCTTGAAAAGGCGCTCCAGAATTGGGCGTGACGGGCCATCTCCGACGATGGCTAGCCGCGTCCCTGGCAATGCCTTCAGCACAGGCAGAAGCCAGTCTACGCGCTTTTCGGGCGACAGCCTGCCCACGTAGACCAACAGCGGCGCTTCCGGATCGCCTCCGCTGAGACGCAGACGACACTCCAGTGATCGGTGACAGGGATTGAATCGCTCTGTGTCCACGCCGCGACCCCAAACGCGCAGCCGTTGGAATCCCTGGTACTCAAGTTCGCGCCGCGTGGCCTGTGACGGGCATAAATTGAGGTCCGCCTGATTGTGCAGCCAGCGGAAGTAGTACCACAGCGGCTCGCGCAACAGTCCCAATCCCCATCGCTCGGCAAATCCTGGCAAGTCGGTCTGGTACGACGCCACAACGGGAACCCCCAAGTTTCTGGCGGCGCGAAGCCCCACCACGCCCAGCGACACAGGGTTGACCAGGTGAACGAGGTCGGGTTGGAAGAGCGCCAGTTCTGATTCCACGTCCACGAGCGGCGGCACAAGTTTCAGATCGGGATAGATGGGGATGGGAACAGTCGGCAGACCCACGATGCGCGAGCCCGATACCCTGGAGGGCCCGCCCTCAGGGGCGAAGACTATGCTCTGGTGTCCGCGGCGTTGCAGATGCTCTAGCACGCGGCAGAGGGTGTTAACGACGCCGTCAACCTTAGGCAAGAAAACTTCTGTGAATAGTGCGATGCGCATAGCCTGTCCTTTCTTCCCTGGTCCCGCTTTCCTGTCCCCCTTCCTCCTCGTGTAGAAGAAAGGCAGAGGATGCGCTCGCCCTAAGCGGGGACTTCTGTATCCAGGGGTATCCTCGTGATGGCGCTTGTGCCCTTGTGGCGCGAGAGGTTGTGATTGTAGCGCATAGAGTGGGGAACCGCGCGCGGCTCTTGCGCGGTCTCCGGGTGCGCCCAGGCAGAATCGGTAACGGGCGTGTCAATCTCGTCCACCGTTGAGTAGAACCAGTTCGCGTATTTTTCCACAACAGCGGCAACTGCAACATCTGCGCTGGCCCGATATGCCTCAAGGAAACCAGGGTTGTACGCAGCGATGCAACGGATTCCCAGCAATCTGCTCGCCAATAGCCCCACAAGACCCACAGGGCCGGGGGTGGAGAGATAGATCTCGTCAGGATCCAGTTCCGCGACACGCTCCATCGCCGCCAGGACAGATGGAATGCCCAGCGCCCTGCCTCGGCCATTCGGGAGTTCCAGTTCGGCAATAGGGGGCATGTTGAGCGTGCGGGCAGAGACCTCATCGCCATCGCAGGCTCGCACAGATGTAACAATCCAGACATCGTCGGCCGAGATGCTGGTGCACTGGCGCAGGTGGTGCGATGCAAGCCCTTCATCCCCAACATCCACAAAGCAAAGAGTCCGTTTGGACCGGTGAGCGCCGTTGAGGTTGAATCTGTGCTGTATCTGCTCCAGGAGTTCGCGGCCCCTGTGCATGTGGTCCAGCGTGCCCAGGAAAGGCGCTGCCATCAGTGCAGCAGGCACAAACGCAGACAAATCTCTTGCCAGATCATTTCTTGCTCGTTCCACTACCCCAGTCCTGTGCTGGTTGCCTCGCAAGGATTGGGTCAGGCGAGCAAGGGTTCCGTCGCAGAACGCAGAAATCTCGCGGTAGGCGGCCTCAAGCCTGGCGTCCTGCGAGTCGGCCTTCTGCCCGAGGTTGTCAGCGAGTTCCAGAAGCGATCTGCGGGTGCTGTCCTCGGGTCCGAGGCGGATTGCCTTGGCCAGGCCGATAGCGACACGCGTTTCCAGCGGCAACGGCTTGTTCTCAAAGACGGCCTGCGCGACCTTTCCGGGCAGCGAACGCCGGGCCTTGCGGCTCTGGGAGCGCGCGTGGTCGAGCACGACCTTGCCAATGCTGAAAGCCAGCGAGCGGTAGTCGTTGTGCCGGCCATCCGCATAGGTGCTCTTGCTCTTCAGGGCTTGAAGGAACTCGTCAACACTGGAAGCCTGCGCGATGGTGAATGTGCGGCCCACGAAGAGACCGGCATGGTCGTCCGATCCGCCCGTGAAACCCTTGATCCATGGCGTTTGGCTGTACGGCTCTATGCGGTACTTGCGGTACAGCCTCTCAATCTCGCACGGCGTCAGATTCCGCAACACCTGCTCCCAGGTAACGTTGTCGGCTCTGCCGCGGCCTCCGTTGATGGTCTCAAATGTGTCAAACAAAAGGATGAGACGCTCCAGGTGTTCCAAGGAAAGCCTGCCGTTCACGGCGTAGGCGGCGTGGGCGACAGAGTGCGCCAGATCTTTCTGCTTCAGAAAGTCGCGAAGTTGGTACACGTCGGAGCGAAGCCGCTGCACCTCGCTGAAGTCCTCTTCGGTCAGGCCGTAGATCAGAACATGGATCGCGCAACCGTCCTCTGGGAAGCGCGCCGTAGCCTCTACGCCGGTGAAAACGTCGTCGGGGTGCTGCTCTTTCAGAAGAAGCGAACCATCAATCCGGTTGTGGTCTGTCAAAGTAACGAAAGTCATGCCCCGCTCTTTGGCCTGCTGATAGACCTTTCCCGGGTGCGTGTAGGATTCACGAACGCGCGCGGTCTGCATCAGCCAGTTGGAAGGCGGTTCAGAATACATGGAATGGACGTGCAAGTCGGCTCTTGCCATGGGATTGCGTTCCTCCCTGAAGGGTTCGTCAAAATGAATTCTCATGATGTCCTCAACACTCGGCCGGGGTAGTCCAGTATCCCCAGTCGTTTTGCCGCCACTTTGCGGGCATTAGGCCCATATACAGGAGGCTGCAGCGCACCAGCGAATGAAGCGTCTTGCGGGCTGCACCGCGCTTCAGGCGACGGTGGTCCTGTTCGTAGACAATCAAATCGGGATCGTAGTACACGCGAAACCCCCGGCGCCGGATTCGGAATGCCAACTCAGAGTCCTCGTTGCAGGTCAGCCGGAGATCAAACCCGCCGACAGACTCAAACACTTGGCGGCTTACGAGCAAGTTAGATCCGGACGCTGCCGGTATGCCAAGCGCCTGCGAAAGCCGCTGACCTCTGGCGAACCATCGGTAGTAGCCGGCGTAGGAGTCCAACGACAGTTTTGGACCATAGACGGCCACGCTTTCTTGCCAGCGGCGGATGTGGGTGAAGTAGTTGGGGCCGAATACGATGTCTGCGTCCGTGAACAGAAGCCACGGTGTCCGAGCGGCATCGGCTCCGGCCTGCCGCGCGTGGGTTACGCCCGCGTCTGTGCGAATCACGGTGGTTCGGGCAGGCCGTCTGGACAGGACGATGCGTAGAGTCTCGTCTTGGCTGGAATCCACGACGATCAGCCATGCCTGAGAGGGAAGGGAGCACAGAAACGTGGAGATGTTGTGCGCCTCATTCTTGGTCGGTACGATGATTGTCAACTCGTCTAGGTTCATAGAATGCCGATCTCCATCGGTCTCGGCAATACTATACACCCCAGAAGTTAACCGACGGTTAAGCGAAGGTTAAGGTCTGGTAAACCTTGTACGGCGGTAGGAAAGGGGACACGGCGGAAAGACTTTGAGAACCTCGGTACCCTCGGCGTTGACGAGTGGGTGGACCACACCTTCAGGCACGTAGACGGCCACGTTGGGCTCAAGGGCGACTTCCGTCTCCGGCCACCTTGCGATTTCCCCTTTGATATGCTATAGTGCCCGTAGTGCTCGGCGAATAGCAGGCCCGCCTCTCACAGGAGGATGACCGTGAACGTTCTGCGCCGTGGCCTGCTGGGCGAATTCGGCCTGCTCTACAGCGCCCAGCCCGTAACCGGCGCCTATACTTCACGCCTGCAAGCGCTGCTGGCCTACCCGCCGCACCGCCGGACTCCCCGGTCCTGCCGCTATCCGGCTTTTCTGGTCCGGCCCGCCAGCCCAGAGGCCCTCGGTGCCGTAGCACTGGAGATAGAACTGGAATCGGAGGAGACGCGATGAGCGAACCGACCCTGCTGCGCCTTCGGGGGCATATCTCGCCCGCCGACCGCGAAGCCAACCCGCACCTGATGCTGCCCTTTGACGTATCCGAAGGCGTTGCCGCCCTGGAAGTCGCCTATTCCTACACCGCGCGCGGCTCCAGAGAACCCCACGCCCCGCCCGACAATCAGATAGACATCGGCATCCTGGACCCCGAGGGCACGCCGTTCCCTTCCGAGCGCGGGTTTCGCGGCTGGAGCGGCACCGCGCGCGACTCGTTCCGCGTCGGCGCGCGCGATGCCACCCCGGGCTACATCGCCGGCCCCATCACCCCCGGCCGCTGGCATATCCTGCTGGGCGCGTACAAACTCATCCCGGCCGGCACCGACTACGAGGTAACCGTGCGCCTGATTCCAGGAGCCGCGGCGCAGGGGGAGGTTCCAAGCCCCCGAATGCCCGAAGACTTCGCGCGCCGCGCCGGCCCCGCCTGGTTTCGCGGCGACCTCCACTGCCACACCCACCACTCCGACGGCCGCGGATCGCTGAGGAACCTGCTGGAGCGCGCGGGAGACGCCGGCCTGGACTTCCTGGCTGTAACCGAGCACAACACCATCAGCCACTACCCTGAACTGGCGGCCTACTCTGGCCCCATCCTGCTTATCCCCGGGCAGGAAGTTACAACGTACAAGGGACATCTGAACGCCTGGGGCTGCGACCGCTGGCTGGACTTCCGCGTCCGCACGCCGCAGGACATGGCCTGGGTTGTGGCCCAGGCCCACCAGAGCGGCGCCCTTGTCTCCATCAACCACCCCAAGTACGACGGCCCCGACTGGGAACTGGGCCAGGACTTGGACGTGGACTGCGTGGAAGTGTGGCAGGCCCCGTGGTTCGTGTCCAACCACGAGTCGCTGGCCTTCTGGGAGCGCATGCTCAACGCCGGGCGGCGCGTCGTGGGCGTCGGCGGAAGCGACTGCCACATCGCCCCGACCCTTGCCGAGCAGGCCCTGCCCCACCTGGCCCAGCCCACCACCTGGGTGTGGGCCGAGGACCTCTCGGTGCGGGGCATTCTGAACGGCATCCGTGCGGGGCACGTGCACATCTCGTCCGCGCCCGACGGCCCGCGCCTGCGCTTCACCGCCCAGGCCGGCGGGCGCACCGCCATGGCCGGCGACGTGCTCCACTCCGCGCCCGGCGAGCCAATCGTATTCCGCGTCGGCGCGGAGGGCGGCGATGAGCTGTGGCTGCGCATCATCGCCAACGGACGCGAGGCCACGCGCTGGGTCGTGGAGGGCGACGACTTCGCCGCCGAGTGGCGCACCCACGCCGACGGCGACGCCTGGTACCGCCTGGACCTGCTGAACCCGCTGGAGCCGGAAGAGGAGTCGGACCCCAGCGCCGTGCTCATGGAGGCGATGACGAATCCGATCTATGTAGACCTTTAGGTCTATTACACCCGCCCCCGCCTTGACAATTCCGCCGAGTTCGGCTATCCTGGGTCCAGTGGTTATCTGCCAGCCTTCAGAACCCAGCCTTCAAAGGAGAGGACGAGATGCATCTGAGAGCAGACAGCAGCAAGTGTTGTGGCTGTCGGGCGTGCCAGGTGGCCTGTTCCCTGGCCAACTTCGGAGAGAACAACCCCAAGAAGGCGCGCCTGGCGATTCATCCCCATTTCCCCGACCCCGGCGTGTTTGAAGTCCGCACCTGTACCCAGTGCGGCACCTGCGCCGAAGTGTGCCCGGTGGACGCCATCCCCGTGGACAAGAAAGGGGTGTACGACATAGACCCCGAGAAGTGCATCGCCTGCATGGCCTGCGTAGAGGCCTGCCCCGAGGGAGTCATCTTCGTCCACCCCGACCGCGAGGCCCCGTTCAAGTGCATCCGCTGCGGCCAATGCGTCGCCCACTGCGGCATGTCCGTGCTGTGGATTGAGTAGGAGGTGAGCCATGCTATACGGATACGGCGGAAACATCCTGCGCGTTGATTTGACGAGCGGCTCCGGTTCCACAGAACCCACCGACCCGAAAATCGCCGAGAAGTTCCTGGGCGGGCGCGGGTTCGGCATCTACTTCCTGTTCACCGAACTGCCCCGCGGCGCCGACCCCATGGGGCCGGAAAACATGCTCATCATCTCGCCTGGCCCGCTGTCGGGCACACTTGTGCCGGGGGCCGGCAAGTTGGACATCACCTGCAAGTCGCCGCTGACCGGCGGGTATGCCGGCGCCAACGTCGGCGGCCTCCTGACCGCCGAAATCAAATACGCGGGCTACGACTCCATCATCCTCAAAGGCAAGGCCCCCAAGCCCGTGTACATCTTCGTGGACAACGACAAGGTGGAGATTCGCGACGCGTCGGACCTGTGGGGCAAAGGCTCGCTGGAGACCGAGAAGATCCTCAAGGACCGCCTGGGCGAGGAGTTTCAGATTGCCACCATCGGCCCGGGCGGCGAGAACGGCGTGAAGTTCGCCTGCATCACCCACGACTTCGGACGCCAGGCCGGTCGCGGCGGCGTCGGCGCGGTCATGGGCTCCAAGAACGTCAAGGCCATCGCCGTGCGCGGCAACAAGAGCATCCCCGTCGCCGACGTGCAGGCCTTCCGCAAGGCCGCCCGCGCCATGTACAAAGCCTGCAAGGACAGCAGCGGCCTGCAAGTCTGGCAGCGCTACGGCACGGCAGGCGTAACCACCTGGTCCAACGAAATCGGCGCATTCCCCACCCGCAACTTCTCCAGCGGCCAACTGGAGGGATACGAGAACCTCAGCGGCGAGGTCATGCGCGAGAAGATCGTCATCACCGACAAGGGCTGTTTCGGCTGCCCAAGCCCCTGCGGCAAATGGTCCCACGTCAAGAAACACGGCGTGCGGGTGGAGGGACCCGAATACGAGTCCACGGCCCTCCTGGGGGGCGACTGCGCCCTCACCGACATAGAGGACGTGGCCTACGCCAACTACCTGGCCGACGACCTGGGCCTGGACTCCATCTCGGCGGGCAACGTCATCGCCTTCGCCATGGAGTGCTACGAGCGCGGCATCCTGACCGACAAGGACACCGGCGGCATCCGACTGACCTTCGGCAACGCCGAGGCGGTCTTCGCCATGCTCAAGAAAATCGCCTACAGGGAGGGCATCGGCGCGATCCTGGCCGAGGGCGTCAAGCATGCGTCTGGCGTCTTCGGCAAGGGGAGCGAGGCCTTCGCCATCCAGGCCAAGGGCATGGAGTTCAGCGGCTACGAGTCGCACAACGCGCCGTCCATGCTCCTGTCGTACATGACCTGCGACGTGGGCGCGCACCACAACCGCTCGTGGGCCATCACCTACGACATCCAGACCGGACGCGACGCCGTAACCCCCGACAAGGCCGCGCGGGTCATCTACCTCCAGCATGTGCGCCCGCTGTTTGACGCCCTGGGCGCGTGCCGCTTGCAGTGGGTAGAGTTGGGCCTGGACCTCAACCTCTACGTGCCCACCATCGCGGCCCTCACCGGCCTGAATCGCTCGTGGGACGACTTGTTGAAGATCTCGGAGCGCATCTGGAACCTGACGCGCCTGTTCTGGTTCCGCGAGGTGCCGGGCTTCGGGCGCGCTTGGGACATGCCCCCTGCCCGCTTCTACAAGGAGCCGGTGGTGAGCGGCCCCACCAAGGGCAAGGTCATGGCGCTGGAGGATGTGGAGCGCCTGCTGGACATGTACTACGAGCAGCGCGGATGGGATGCGAACGGCTGGCCAACACCGCAGAAACTGGAGGAACTCGGCCTTTCGGAATTCGCCGCTGCGGTCTAGGGCAATGGCCACCGTTGAACTGATGGGCATTCTGCGCGAGCACGCCAAGGCGGGGCCGGAGCAACTGGGCCCCGCCGAGGGCAAGACGGTCGCCGACGTCATCCAGGCGCTGGGCTTGCCCGCAGACCTGGTCGCGTTCGTGATGGTCAACGGCCGACAGCGGCCCAAGACCTATGTGATCCAATCGGAAGACCACGTTATCCTCATTCCGCTCATCGGGGGAGGCTGACGTGCAGGAGCGGCGGGCCAACCGAGGGCGCTCGGCCCGCTTCGTCTCCCCTTCACCGATTTCTGCGCCCGAATTTCAGTTCCCAATAAGGAGGTTCTTATGTCAACAACACAAAAGCCGCGGGTGCTAAAACTTCCAGTCCCAGGCCCCAAGGCGCGGGCCCTGCTGGAGCGCGACGCGCGCAACGTGTCGCCCTCCTACACGCGCTCGTACCCCTTCGTCATGGAGCGCGGCAAGGGCACCGAAGTCTGGGATGTGGACGGCTATCGCTACCTGGACTTCAACGCGGGCATCGCCGTCAACTCCACCGGCCACAGCCACCCGGACGTGGTCCGAGCCATCCAGGAGCAGGCCGCCAAGTTCATCCACATGTCGGGCACCGACTTCTACTACCCCGTGCAGATTGAACTGGCCGAGAAGTTGAACGCCTTGGCCCCGGGCGATGAGCCCAAGCAACTCTTCTTCACCAACTCGGGCACCGAATCCATAGAGGCCGCGCTGAAACTGGCGCGCTACCACACCCGCCGCCCGCGCATGATCGCGTTCATCGGCGCCTTCCATGGGAGAAGCATGGGGTCGCTGTCCCTCAACGGCTCCAAGGCGCTGCACAAAGCCGGGTTCGCGCCTCTGGTGCCCGAGGTAACGCACACGCCCTACGCCTACTGCTACCGCTGCCCCATGGGCAAGACCTACGGCCAGTGCCGCATAGACTGCGTGCGCTACCTGGAGGAAGTCGTCTTCCAGCGGCTGGTCCCGCCCGAGGAGGTCGCCGCCATCTTCGTGGAGCCCATCCAGGGCGAAGGCGGCTACATCGTGCCCCCACCGGAGTTCCTGCCCATGCTGCGCGAAATCGCCGACAAGTACGGGATTCTCCTGGTGGCCGATGAGATTCAGAGCGGCTTCGGGCGCACCGGCAAGATGTTCGCCGTGGAGCACTGGGGCGTCGTCCCCGACATCCTGGCCGTGGCCAAGGGCATCGCGTCGGGCATGCCCCTCGGCGCTATGATCGCCCGCGCCTCGCTCATGACGTGGAAGCCCGGCTCCCACGGCAACACCTTCGGCGGCAACCCGGTGGCCTGCGCCGCCGCGCTGGAGACCATCCGCCTGATTGAGAACGGCTACATGGAGAACGCCGCCGTCATGGGTCGGCGCATGCTGGAGATCTTGGAGGAGCGCCGCCACAAGCACCCCTCCATCGGCGACATCCGCGGCAAGGGGCTGATGGTCGGCGTGGAACTGGTGAAGAATCAGGAGACCAAAGAGATCGCGCCCAAACTGCGCGACGACGTGGTGATGAAAGCCTTTGAGCACGGGCTGCTCATCCTGGGCTGCGGCCCCAGCACCGTGCGCTTCATGCCGCCGCTCAACATCAGCAAGGAGCACCTGGAAGAGGGTCTGGAAATCTTTGACGAGGTCCTCACCCTCGCCGAGCGCGAGGCGGGATTCGTGTCGTAGGGGGGTCCTGCCCCTCGCCCGAACGCTCACGAACACTCCATCCACGAATCACACGAATCCGCACGAATAGATTTCGCGGCCATTCGTGTGATTCGTGTGATTCGTGGATGACTCTTCTCACCCGCCAGGCCGCCCGTACCGCTCCATGAACGCCCGCCGCGACATCCAGAACTCCCAATGCGTCAGGCCGGACATCCGCTTGCCCTTGAGCGACGCCGGGTTGAACGTCCAGATGATCCAGGTGGAATACAGGTTCTGCCACCAGCGGGCGAAGCGTTCCCCTCGCGTTTGCGCGTGGCGGGGCGCCGTCTCAAACCCCAACCTCACGAACAGCCGCTGCACCTGCTCCAACTCGGCCCCTCGCATGACCGCGCCTTCGCCGTGCACCGCCACAGCATCCGCATACTCCCCGCTCGTCGCAAGGAACCGCGCCAGCAACTGAAGCGAATACACCATCCCTCGGTACATCTTCAGCGCCCAGTCCAGGTCCGGCCCCCCAGGCCCCATGCGGGGCAACCGCTCGTTCCACAGGTGCAACTCGCACAGCGGGTCGCCCTGCCGAATTGCCGTGCCATCGGAGAGGATGCGGGGCCGATTCGCCCGCGTGAGGCCGATGCGGAGAATGCACCCGGGATCGTCCGAAAACTCCACCACGCCCAGCGAGCGCCGCAACAGGGTATCAATCAGCCGGATTCCCGCTCTTGCCGCCGACTGCAACACGACCCGGGTTCTCCGCGCCCGCCGGCCTACCGCCGGCCTTCTACGTCGGGGCCAGGCTTGCCCGGCACCTCGTGGCAGGCGCGGCAACGCGCCTCATAGACCTCCGCCGCGCCCACCAGGATGACCGGATCGTCGTAGTGGGCGGGGCGGCCGTTGATGAGCCGCTGCGTGCGACTGGCCGAGCCACCGCAACGCACGCAGATCGCCTGCAACTTGTCCACGACCTCGGCCTGAGCCATCAGCAGGGGCATGGGGCCGAAGGGTTCGCCGCGGAAATCCATGTCCAGCCCGGCCACGATGACGCGCTTGCCGCGATCGGCCAGTTCGGCGCACACATCCGCGATGCTCCAGTCAAAGAACTGCACCTCGTCCACCGCCACCACGTCGGTGTCGTCCTCTACGAGCGCGAGGATGTCCGCCGCCTGCCGCACGACCCGCGCGTCAAAGTGCATCCCGTTGTGCGACGAGACCTTCTCGGCGTTGTAGCGCGTGTCCAGTGCGGGCTTGAACACCTGCACCTTCTGGCGCGCGATGGTGGCGCGTTTGACGCGGCGAATCAGTTCCTCGGTCTTGCCGCTGAACATGCTCCCGCAGATCACCTCAATCCAGCCGCCTGTATGGGGATGGAACATCTCGGCCTCCTCCGTGAAAACGAATAAGGCAGACCTTTTCGGGTCTGCCTTATCGGTGCAAGGTCGCGTTCACGTGCAGATTCCCATCGCAAAGCGGAGAAGGCTAGGCCTCATCGGCTTGCGCTTCACCGCTTTCTGCCCCAGGTTCCTGCGATTCCGTCTCCGCAAAGATCATGCGGCGGCGGCGCTTGCGCTCTTCCTTCTCGCGGATGGCCGCTTCGGCGCGCTGCCGGGCCGCTGCCTCAAACTCCTCTTTCGCCTCAAGGCGCTTCACAAAGCGGTCCACCTGCCCCGCCGTGTCCACAATGCGCTGCTCGCCCGTGAAGAACGGGTGGCACACGTTGCACAGGTCGGTGTGAATCTCCGGCTTGGTGGAGCCGGTCGTCCAGGTGTTGCCGCAGGAGCAAATGACCTTCGCGTTCGGATAGTATTTCGGATGAATGCCCTTTTTCATAGACCTACTGCCTCTCCGGGTACACGCTCACGCGCTTCTTGTCGCCCATCACGTCCTCAAACTTCACGTAGCCGTCAATGGTGGCGAAGAGCGTGTAGTCGCTGCCCATTCCCACATTGTGCCCGGGGTGAAACTTGGTCCCGCGCTGTCGCACGAGAATCGTCCCCGACGATACCAACTGCCCGTCAAACCGCTTCACGCCAAGGCGCTTGGCCTGGCTGTCGCGTCCGTTGCGGCTGGAGCCGCCTCCCTTCTTGTGAGCCATGTCCTAACCCTCCTGCCGGCTACGCCTCAATGCGGTCAATGCGCAGCCGTGTGAATTCTTGCCGGTGGCCCGATCTCCGCCGATACCGCTTCTTGGCCCGATACTTGAACACGAGAATCTTGCGGTAGGCGTCCTGTAGGGTAACGGTAGCCTCTACCTTGGCGCCTTCCACGTTCGGATTCCCAACCTTTACGCCCTTGTCCGTCGCCACGAGGAGGACCTTGTCCAGGCTGACCTTCTCGCCAACGGCAAAGGGCAACTTGTCCACTTCAATCGTCTGACCGACTTGGACTTTGTATTGCTTTCCGCCGGTCTCCACAACCGCGTACACGACTCATACCTCCGCGAGACATCTGGATTGCGCAGCATACCGGGGCAATCTGCTTCGCAACCCGCGAAAACCTATTATAGAACAATCCGAGAATATGTCAAAAACGGCCCCGCGGCGCGTCTTGTGTTGGCGGCCTACGTGCGACGCACTTTCGGAAGTGCGTCGCACGTGCTACCATGCAGCGACCAACAGACTTTGGAACCGAGAACCGCCGCGGGACACGCTTCCCGATTTTGTCGGCATCATCGCGAGGGGCACGCGCCACTTCTTGCCCATCCCAGGGTTGTAGGCTAGAATGGTGTCGCGAGAACAAAACCGGAGGCTCACAGGCATGTTCCGCTCTGCCGTGTGGATCGCCATGGCCTACCTCGTAGGCTCCATACCGACCTCGTATCTCGCGGGGCGCTGGCTCAAGGGCATAGACCTGCGCCGCTACGGCAGCGGCACCGTCAGCGGCACGGGCGCGTACTACCACGTCTCGCGGCCCGCCGTCGTCGTGGTCGGCCTGCTGGACATCGCCGCCGGCCAGAGGAATGTCCGCCGCTGCCCCATCCGACCTCCCAGGCCGAATGCAAGGCCCTGTTGGAGACGCTGGGTCTGGGTGAGGACGCAGCGCAAGAGCATAACCCGAGCGCGGTATTATGAGAATCCATTGACAGTGTTGGTCAGCACGGCAAGGGCTAGGGCAGAGTACGCCCTTCTACCAATCCCACTTCATCGCTCACCTTCAGATGCTGGCCCTGGGGCCACCGCAGCATATTGGCCCTAGCAAGCGGGTGGGAAAAGAATTCCTCCAGGCTCTCGCATTTGACACGAAAGCGGAGTGGGTGTAGTATATGCATAGAATTGAATGTTGCGATGTTCGTGCTTGGCGCCGAGGCGGCGGTTGCAGGGACGCCAGTGCACTAGAGCGCTGTGCGGGGAGGTGCAATGACCATGACAGAAACGATGCGAAACCCTGGCGACAGGCAGCGAACCCTCCGTCTGTTGGAATCCCTATTTGGCGGGGGAAGCAACTCCGTCGGCGTCCGGTTATGGGATGGCACGCCGTGGCCCGACGATTCCCCTCGTCGAGCAACCATTGTGCTCAAGCACCCCGGCGCGTTGAGAGCGATGTTTCTCCCGGCCACGGAACTGAACCTGGCCGAGGCGTATCTATACGACGACTTTGACATTGAGGGTGAGATTGAGGCGGTCTTTGACCTGGCTGACCATTTGATGCAACGGTCGTTGGGCAAAGCGGACCAGGTGCGTCTGGCGCGCGATTTGCTGCGCCTGCAGCGCGGACCAGAGCGGATGCAGACGCAGCGTGGTCGGGCTCGGCTCAAGGGCGGTCGCCATTCGCTGGCCCGCGACCGGCAGGCGGTAACCTACCATTATGATGTCTCCAATGATTTCTATGCCCTGTGGCTAGATCGGCGCATGGTTTACTCCCGCGCCTATTTCGCTAGCCCTGAGCAGGATTTGGACGCAGCCCAAGAACGAAAACTGGACTACATCTGCCGCAAGTTACGGTTGCGACCGGGTCAACGGCTGCTAGACGTGGGCTGCGGCTGGGGCGGGCTGGTGATCCATGCGGCGCAGCAGTACGGGGTGGACGCAACCGGCATTACGCTCAGCCAGCCGCAGGCCGACCTGGCCAATGAGCGCATCCGAGCAGCAGGCCTTGCCGACCGCTGCCGGGTGCGGGTGCAGGACTATCGCGAAATGGACGCATGGGGGAGTTTTGATGCGCTGGTCAGTGTGGGCATGTTTGAGCATGTGGGCGCGGCGCTGCTGCCGGACTATTTCGCGCTAGCCCATCGCCTGCTGCGCCCGGGCGGCGTATTTCTCAACCACGGTATTGCCAATACCTTCAAGGAATCCCCGCGGCGTGGCCCATCCTTCTCCGACACCTACGTATTCCCCGACGGCGAACTGGTGCCCATCAGCGTCTCGTTGCGCGCCGCCGAGGAGGCCGGATTTGAGGTACGCGACGTGGAGAGCCTGCGTGAGCACTACGCCATGACCCTGCGCCACTGGGTGCGCCGGCTGGAAGCCAACCACGAGCGGGCGCTACAGTTCGTTGACGAGCCGACCTATCGCGTCTGGCGACTGTTCATGTCGGGCTCGGCAGATGGGTTCTCAAAGGGACGCCTCAACGTGTACCAAGCGTTGCTTGTCAAACCCGATGGCGCTGGACGGAGCGGCCTGCCGTTGACGCGAGCCGACTGGTACCGCTGAGGGTTCTGGCCACAGGGTGCAAAGGCATAAGCGGAGGAGGTGCTTCTATGGGCCAGGTGGTTCTGCTCGTCGCCATGGCCTACCTCGTAGGCTCCATACCGACCTCGTATCTCGCGGGGCGCTGGCTCAAGGGCATAGACCTGCGCCGCTACGGCAGCGGCACCGTCAGCGGCACGGGCGTGTACTACCACGTCTCGCGGCCCGCCGTCGTCGTGGTCGGCCTGCTGGACATCGCCAAAGTCTGGCTCCCGACTTGGCTGGGCCTGCGGTGGGGGTTGGGCCTGGGCGCGGCGCTGGCGGCGGGGCTGGCCGCCATGATCGGCCACAACTGGCCCATCTACCTCCACTTCCACGGGGGGCGCGGTCATAGCAGCATCCTTGGCGTCATGCTCGCGGTGTTCCCCTGGGGATTCCCCTGGCTCCTGGCGTTCATGGCCGCGGGGCGGCTTGTGGGCCAGACGGCGCTCTTCTCGCTGGCGGGCATCGCCACCCTGCCCTTGCTCCTCGCCTTCACGGGGCAGCCCCCGGCGGTCATCTGGGCCAGCGTCGCCATGCTGGGCATCACCATCGCCAAGCGGCTGGAAGCCAACCGCCGCCCTCTGCCCCCGGCGGGGCCGGAGCGCCGCCGCGTCCTCCTGCGCCGCCTGCTGCTGGATCGCGACGTGTCCTCGCGGGACGCCTGGGAGCGGCGCCCGCCCGCCGACACAGCGCAACCGCCCGCAGGGAAGGAGAACCCATGACCCGAATCGCAGTCGTAACCGATAGCGCCGCGTGCATTCCCGAGGACCTGCGCCGCCAGTACAACATCCACGTCGTGCCGTTTGAGTTGGTGTGGAACGGCCAGAGTTACCACGACGGCGTGGACATCACGCCCACCGAGGTGTACCGGCGGCTGCGGGAACTGCGGGAGGGAAACTCCTGGCCCACCACCTCGCAGCCGGCCCTGGGCACGTTCGCCAATCTGTACGCGGAGTTGAGCACGCAGGCGGATGGCATCGTGTCCATCCACGTCCCCGACGAACTCAGCGGCACGCTGCACACGGCCCGGCTCGCCGCCGAGCAGGCCGCGACGGTGCCTGTGCGGGTCATTGACGCCCGCACGGCGGCCATCGCCGAGGGGTTCGTGGTGCTGGCAGCGGCGCGCGCCGCGGCCGCCGGCAAGAGCCTGGAGGAAGTGGCAGCAGCGGCGGAAGCCACCATCCCCCGCGTGGGACTCTACGCCACGCTGGAGAGCCTGGAGTACCTGCGGCGGGGCGGGCGCATCGGCGAGGCGGCGGCCATGTTGGGCGCGCGCCTGCGCATCCACCCCATCCTCTACCTGGCCGAGGGCCGCGTGAAGGTCGCGGGCGTAACGCGCAACCGACGCCAGGCGCTGGAGCGCATCCTGAATCTCATGGAGGAGCGCGTCGGCAGGCGCCCGATGTGCGCCGCCGTTTTCCATGCCGACGCCGCCGACGATGTCGTGTGGATAGAGGCCAGGGTGCGCGAACGATTTGACTGCCAGCATTTCTACATCACCGAGTTCACCCCCGTCATGGGGGTGCACACCGGGCCCGGCGTTATCGGCCTGGCCTTCTGCGCGCGGGCTACATCAAGCCGAGAGTAACTTTACAGGAGGGAAACATGCCAACCGAGCAAGAGATTCGCGAAGCGTTGCGTCCGGTGATAGACCCGGAGATCGGGATGAGCGTGGTGGATTTGGGCATGATCCGCGAGGTCGTGATCGCCGGCGACCAGGTGGAGGTCAAGATGGTGCTGACCGCGCCGTTCTGCCCCCTGGCCAACTTCCTCACCGAGCAGGTGCGGCTGGCAGCGGAGTCCGTGCCCGGAGTCAAGGAGGCGAAGGTTACCCTGCTCCAGGAGCGATGGGATCCCTCATGGATGCAGGGGTAGCGAAGGGACACCGGCGCTCGCGAGAAGCCGCCCCCGCCCTTTGTGGGCCGAACGGGAGGCAGATATCGGAATGCGGACGCAAATGAGCACATCGGCGCCCCGTAGATATTACAAAACAGGATCAAGGAGGTTCACTGTGCTATGTTGCGCATTGCCGAGGCGATTCGCAAGAACTATCAGGCCATCATCATCGGGGCGGTCATCGTTGGGCTAATCTTAGGGGTATGGACAACAGCCCCCGGTCGGGCGCTGCAGCGTTATTCGCAAGTGCTGACGTTTCTGATGATCCTTTTCATCAGCCTGACCATCACGCCGCGCCAGTTCGCGCTGGTGGCGCGCCAGCCCGTCGCTGTGATAGCCGGTTTGGCGCTGAACTTCGTGTACATGCCGGTGTTATGCTGGGCGCTGGCAAGGCTCTTGGTGAGCGACCCGCAACTGGCAACGGGCATCATCCTGGTGGGCGTCGTGCCCTGTGCGGGCATGGCAGCGGTGTGGACGGCTCTGCTCAAGGGCGACGTGCCGCTGGGCATGGCCATCAATGGCCTGACGATGGTGCTGGGGCCATTCCTCATCCCGCTGTTGATGCTGCTGCTTGCCGGTTCGGCAGTTCGGATTGATGCGTGGGCCATGTTTCGGCAGTTGGCGGTCATCCTGCTGATTCCGCTGGTTTTAGGGCTGCTCATGCGCTGGCTGGCGGACCGGTTCTGGGACATCAAGCCATACTTGCCGGTGCTGCCAGCGCTGTCGGCGTTGACGGCGGTATTGCTGATGTTTGCCATTTGCAACGTCAATGTGCCGCTGATTCGGGAGCGCTGGTCGCTGGTGCCCGCGCTGCTGGGGGCGGTGGTGCTCATCTTCCCGCTGGGGTTCCTGGTGCCCCACTGGCTCGGGCGATTCGCCTTCAACTGGCCCCAGCGCATCGCCGTAACGTATTCATCGGGGATGAAAAACCTGCCCATCGCGGTGGGATTGGCTTTTGCAAGTTTCTCAAAGTTGGCGGGGCTGCCTGTGGCGCTGGCGTTTATCGTGCAGATGCTGACCGCCAGCATATTTTACAGGTATCTGAACGGCCAGGCGGCGCGATTGGCGGCAGCGCAGGCGACCAGGAAGCCAGCCGGAGCCGTAGGAGGGCCGACAGGGTCGGAATAGCAGGGAGAGGGGAAAATCATGTTCAAGCGCATCCTTTGGGCAACCGACTTTTCCGAGCATGCGACCCATGCCCGGGACTGGGCAGTTCATTGCGCCAAATGCAGCGCAGGCAGACTCTTCGCGCTCGCGGTGGCCGATGTGGCCGATGTGCCCGTGC
>Ga0272448_1001419_pt1 | contig 32248 bp, 46 predicted proteins | sample YNPCB0191_FD_202220 | JGI IMG/M metagenome (GOLD analysis project Ga0272448, IMG submission 202220) | Hot spring sediment microbial communities from Yellowstone National Park, WY, United States - YNP-CB-019-1 | ecosystem: Environmental > Aquatic > Thermal springs > Hot (42-90C) > Sediment...
GACATCCTATCTGAAGAGTTTAGCGATAAAGAAAGTGCTAGAACTTCAATACTTCAACATCATTTAAAGCAGTTAATAGAAAAAGGGGATATAAAAATAGAATATGAAAATGGGGAAGAGGTTATCTATTTAATAAAAAGGTATAACATCACATTAGTTAAAGTAATCTCCTTCAAAGATTTAATAGCACTATTTACATTATTGTTTTCAGCATTTAGTTTCAGCATTTTCTGGTTCATATCAACAAAAGAATATTTACCATTAATCATAACTAGCATATGCATGTTTGCTTCACTAATCGTATTGATAAGGTACGAAAGAAAAATAATGATTAAGTCATAACAGACTTAGACTTGCGACCACGAGTTTCTATTAATCGGTTAATGACATCACTATATGTGTCGTTCATTGTTCCGAGATTTCTAAGTTTCTCTGCAACCTTCCTGTCGATTAAAATCATAATTTTATCTTTGTTTTTCGTAGACATTCTAAATCACTATGAATTGATTATACGAACTAATATATGAACTTTTCGATGGAATGTTGGAAACGTAAAAGAGGCAGTTAACTACAACTTATAACTGATGATTTTATGAAAAGTTTTGATTGTAGAATCAGCATAAAACAACTTCAAATGTAGTAAGCTTAAAACTGTAAAAATTAGAAAAAATAGAAAATAAACGAAAAAATAATGCGGATGGTGATGAGTATATAAGTAAAATATTTTGTGTTTCGTGAATCTTACTACAAAGAATTTTGTGGGAATGTACAAAATTTTTTGTGGTGAAAAACTTTTTATATGTTACTTTATAACATAATAGTACGTGAATAAATTTAGGAGGTCGTTTAAAACATGAGTCGTGGAAAATCCGATAAAATGGTTTTGCTGGGTGTAGCGCTCATGGCAGTAATTCTAATCGCAGTCGTTGGAATATTCTATTACGTAACCACTATGCAGCCACAACAGCAAATTATAACTACGCCTACGCCAACACAATATAAACTTACATTGCCTACAGTGTTTACAGTTAATGACCTTTGGAAAGGTTCAACGATGTCAAGTGTTTCAATTTATATTTACAAGTATTCCACCAAAGAAGAGCTTGAGCATGGCACAGTCACGAATACTTACACTACAACTAATCCTCTTATGAGCGGAGACAGATACTGGGTTAAACTGAGCAAGTCCGATACTGGTGGTAATACATGGTTCAAATATTATGACATAACAATTCCTTATGAGACAAGTCCTTCTGCGTCGAATCACTATGTTACATTGGATTTCTACACAATGGACACTTCGTATGATATAAAAGTATATCAGCCAAACGGTGAAGCGTTATCAAGTGGTCATGACTATGATGTTGGGTCAAGTGTGTATCCATCATTTACAGTAATGATGGGTCCTCCAGACGACGACACTGGAATAATGAATACTTACGACCCAATAAAGACTATTGACAGGCAAATACTTGTGGTAATAAATGTAGCAGACCACGCCACTAATACATCTCTCCAAGGAAGCAACAAACTTATTGTTTCAAATATTCCTGCATTATATTCTGTTTCGAGTACTAATAGAAACTTTGGATTCACAGTAGACCCATCGAAATTAACAAGAGATATAGCAACAGATGGAAGAGTTCTCAGCGAAGGAATACATACATTTACATTATCATTTGATGCAAGCGGTTTAAGTGCCGGTGATGGTGCTGTAATAACTATTACGCTATACGCCTTCTCCAACGAATCGTACTTCAAGACTTACGGAACACACCCGACATCTTATGTAGAGTTAGGCAGTTTCACATTCAATATCGTTCAGTAAAGCCTCCTAAACTAGGAGGACAGTGACTATGAAGAAAATATTCATAACCTTATTTCTGTTTTCAATGATTTCTTTGTTGTTCGTCAGTTCAGCGTTTGCAGGTACAGTCTATGATTCTAGTTTACAGTTTAACCATGCAATTGCAGACTATTATGGCACAAGATACCTTGATGGTGCAACAGTAAAACTTATATTAAAAAGCGATAATAGTGTAAATGCAACTGCTACGTTAAACAGTACTGCAGGTTACAGTTGGACTACAGGAATAGGCAATTACACACATTACTATTTAGCGTTTTATTGGCATGACATACTAGTGTATAACGGCTCAGGACAATCTGGATTTGACTTCACAACAAACTCGACAGCAGGCGCTTCAAATGTTCTAACTTTAACACAGCAAAACGTCACACGACTAGCATTGACAGATAATACTAATTTGGGGATTTACATTAGCAATACTACAGGTGTAACGTTTAACTCAGTTTCGTACAATACTCAAACAAAAGAACTTATAGCTTCTGTAAACGCAACATCTGGCGATATAAGCATAATTAAAGTATATCACGGCACAGATTTAACTATGCCTCAAAAAGTCTTTGTAGGCGGACAAGACATTACAGCATACAAAGTTAACAACAGCACTGATACTGAATTGGGAAGATATCCTAATTGTTGGTACTACGATGCCGAAAACAGAATAATCTGGATTAAAGGAACACACTCAAGCGCTTTAGAGTACAAAGTTGAATTTGCCCCTTCAGGAAACATACCATACATTCCACCGACAATACAAATATTCAACACACAAATTCCAACATTACTACTGATATGTGCAGTGTTACTGTTACTCGCAGCAGTTGGTGCAGTCTACTTAATCATTGGTTCAAGGCGATAACACCCAACAAACCTATTTTTCCCCTTTTTTAGTCTAAACAAAAGTTTAATACTCAATAGGAGGAAGAATAAAAGAATGAGTAAAAGAGCGAAATTAACCGTTCATAGGAAAGGGTTTCGTGTAAAACCGACAACATTTAAGAGAAAAGGAAAAACTATACATCGTAAAGGATACACTGTTAAACCAACAACTTTTCAGATTGAAGACAGAGGTGCTCCTGGAAGAGGACAAAAATATATTCCAGAACTTAGAAAAGGATTAATGACTAGAGAAGCAATAGCTATAGGATTACTTAAGCCTGGAGAGAGAATAAGTGACTTGTCTAAACGTGAAATTGGAGAATTAGCTGAACATTTAAGGAAAAAGTGGGGACAACGCAGAGCCGCTGGAATGTTCAGAGCAATTTTAACTTTCCGTAAGCGTATGGCGGACGGTATACGAGATAAGTTTGAATATGGTTATAGAGTTGCTACTGGAGAGAAGGGTGTCTTGGATTGACACATTGCGATACTGAAGTTATATGTAGTGTTTGCGGAAAGAAACTAAAATTTCAAGGACTAGGAATACATTTAAAAAAGCATAAAAACGATTTTACATCAGAGCAAAAGAACTTTATAGTTGAAAAATATAAAAATGGATTATCAGCTATTGCATTATCTGAACAGTTGAGTTGTAGTGTTGATAAAATCTATTCTGTATTAAAAGAGAAAGGTATACCTAGAAGAAAATTTTATGAAACTACCGATACAGGTAAGGAAAGAAGAAGTTTAAAAGCAAAACAGATGTGGCGAAACCCTGAGATGAAACAAAAAATAATTACTGAATTGGTGAGGGCAATCAAAACTAATCCTGAAAAACATTACAAGTTTGATAGCGTTTTAGCTAGTAAAGCAGCTAAAGTTATGTGGGAAAAATACAAAAATGATAAAGAATTCTTGAAAATATTTGGAGAAAAACATAAAGGCTGGAAACATACAGAAGAGTCGAAAAGACTTATTGGTGAGTCAGAGTCTGCAACAAAGTTGGGTATCGAACCACAGTTACTGGCACTTAAAATTAAAGAATTAATAGATAATGGTTTATCTCGTAAGCAGATAGCAAAGAATGTTGGAAGAGATATAAGCGTAGTTCGTAGACTTACAACTAAATATCTTGGAGAAGAATATATCAATAAATTAAGAGAAAATGGTATAAGAAGACATAGAGAAAATGCAGTAAAATGTGGAAGGAACAGTAAAGGAAATCCTGATTCTCTTAAAAAATGGATTTCTAAGAATCGTTCCTGGATATTGGGATTATCTAAAGAGAATGACATTAGAGTTATGAAATTATCTCAAAGAGTTTCCAAAACGGTAAGTTTGCTTTGGAAAGATGAAGATTATGTTAGAAAAATAATGAAAAGTAGGTTAGTGAAACCAAATAAACTAGAAATTGAATTTGATAAGTGGTTACAGAATAATTTTCCAAATGAATGGGTTTATACTGGTGATGGTAAAGTTATTATAAACGGTAGATGTCCTGATTGGATGTCTAGAGATGAGAAATCTGTTATACTTCTTAATGGCATATATTGGCATTTATGGAGACTGCAAAAACATAATCCTTTATTAACGAAAGAACAGGTAGAAGAGCAACAGAGGCAGATTTACAAGGGGTATAACTGTATTATAATTTGGGAAGATGAGTTAGAAAATCTTAATAAAGATATGTTTGAAGCTAAAAGAAATAATACTTTTACACAGAATATTGGATGTATTCAGAATCAAATGGATTACGGTATTAAAGTGGCTAAAGGCGAACCAGGAGTGTTAGATTAATTTGGAATTAATTCCCGAATTCGATGTGGACGATTTCAAAGAAATCATAGATAACAGTCCCTTACTTTACGTTATCATTTTAACTCTTTCTTTTGCAGTAATAGGAATACTACTTCATTTAGCAATGTCAAACATTTTTGAAGTTATTGTAATAATGCTTTTCACTTCAATGACTCTCGGAAGCATAACAATATTTTCTTTATCTGGAATAGTTACAGACTGGAAAGAACGCAAAGAAGCTTTAATGTATATTCTTTTCACTTTAGTAGGATTATTCTCTCTCTTAATGACAGCAGTGATAATACAAGTAACTTCAACACGCACATTTTCTTTTCTCTTATGGAAACCTTACGTTACAGAGTTTCCTACAAGTCCACAACTTTACAATCCATTGGCGCCAGTGTATATTAACTTTATGAGTTTTGCTGAAAGCTTAAGAATAGACGCTAACTTGTTGTATGACATTGGAAAATTAGCTTTCTTAGTTGCTCCAGGAGAAGAATTAGTCTTCAGGGGAATAATACCATACTTGTTAGCAAAAATTGTTAAGAGTCCGTGGGTTGGAGGAATGATAAGCAATGCCTTATGGGCAGGACTACATACGATAATGAGTTATACTGGACCTGAAATGATTGTTTGGACTTTAACGGCTTATGTTGGAGGTTTTTGGTTCTTATACTTTATGGTTTACACGAAGGACATTACAGTTCCGATTGGAATGCATGCCTGTTATGATATAATTGCAAGGTTAATGGTAAGGTGAAAATATGCAAAAAAGTAAATATCTACAAGCTTTACACAATGCGAAGTTAGCTCACAAGCGAAGCATTAAATATTTGAAGTTAGCGGTAAGTGAAGCTCAAAAATCAATGGACTACGCTACTGTGCATGCTTTAACTGGACTTGTAGACGATATTAATGCGAAATGGGAAGAGTTTGAGAGAAGTGTTAAGAGGCTCTTTAAATGATAAAAAAGCTAAAAACATGTTACATTGCTCTTGTATTTTTACTCCTATTAGCTAATCTCTTAAATGCTAACGCCATTCCAATGATTCCTGAAGCTTTTTATGGTACAGTAACTATTAACGGTCAACTTGCACCTGACGGCACAGTAGTTAAAGCGGAAATTCCTGGAATTATTTCAACAAATACTACAACGTCAAGTGGAAACTATTCTCTCATGGTTTTGGCAGATGACCCAGATACGCCAGAAATAGAAGGAGGAAGGTCAGGAGATACTGTTAACTTCTACGTGAGTGATAATTTAGTAGCAAAATATCCTTTTGAGTCAGGAGGAGTAATTAACTTGAACTTGAAAATAGGAACGCAGATTGCAGTAAAAGTTGGAGACAGCATTCAATATTCAGCAAATGTTTTGCAACATGCACAACTTCAAGGATTGCAAACAATGAATGTCTCAATAACGGGAATAAGTGGTTCTGTTGTAACTGAATTTATAACTTATGTTTTCAGCGATGGAACTGTAAAAAATGAGACAAAAACAGTAGACATATCAACTGACGCAGAGTTCGTCACAGAACCAAATTTGAACGTTGGAGACTCTAAAGTACTTCAACCATTCGGTGTTGTCTCTATTGCAACTCAAACATTAACGAAGAATTATGGAGTAGACAAAGAAGTTTGCCTGTTCAACTACACTGAAAAACTTAGTGCTAACAATATCTTAGCATATTATGATAGAGGCACAGGGTTTTTACTTGAACTGCATGTTGCATATAACATGTTATTCTATGACTTAATAGTGAACTCAACAGTTCCACAGCCAACACCTACGCCTTCACCTTCTCCACTACCTCAACCACTTACTGGTATTGTTGACTCGATAAACATAATTTTGAGAGCATTTACACAACCAATAGGAGTATGGCTTAACTCAATGCTTGGACAAAACACTTTAATAGATTACCTGTTCGTTCAGCAACCGATAGTGTTGTTGGCAATAATCATTGTTGTCTGTTTAGTTTTGTGGCATTATAAAGGTTCAAGAAGCAAAAGGAGCGAAAGTGCATGAATAAGAAAGTTTTAGGTTTAATAGTTATTGCATTAATAATAGGATTTTCTGTGGGTATTTTCTTTAGATATGCATTTTTAGCAAAGATGAATGTAATAAGTGTTAGTAATATAACAATAGCCCAACAGGGCTCAATTTACAATAATAAAGTAATAGACACTTATTGGACAGTGTATGGTAACACTTTAGGCTACGGAAGTCATGTCTTTTATGAGTTCAACAAAAGTCAAATCGACCAGTGGAATGCCAATAAATTTACGTGGAACGGAACATCGTATGATGTAAATTTTGACTACAAAATAGTTGTAGACATAGAAGTAGGCACACCATATATTGCAATACCATTAACCGTAACAAGCTATACGGCTATACCTAAAGTTTACGGGGACCATGGTACAATTACTGGGGTATGGGATAGTTATTTTAAAGAATATAAAGAATGGGTTAAAGACCATTGGGAACAAAGATACGATGGACCTTTAAATGAAACAGTTGTTACTTTGTATGAATACAACGGTGAAGCATGGAAAATTATTATACCAATGACAATAAATGTCAGTAAAATTGACAGCACAGGAAAAATAACTAAATTAACTTGTGATGGTAAAGAAGCAGTCTATATAAACAAGGTTACAGCTGAAACTACACCATTAGTATTTGTAAATCCAGCTAATACTAAGGAATACCTAAAGTTTACGCTTCAAGGAGACACTGGAGGTGGATATGGAGTGTCATATAATACATTTTCAATTCTAAATGGTATAATAGATTATGCATTTGAAAAAAGTGGCATGGGAATATCTCAATATCTTCAACCAACTCAAGACTCTTTTATGGATTACTGGTATACTGGTGCGTACGGAGAAGAATGGAACTTCAATAAAGATGGTTCAATTTATGTTGGAGGAGGTTATGCTACTAGTCCGGGTCAAGCACCTTATTACCAAACACTTACTGACCTTTACTTTTACCCTGCAAAACCAATATGTCTTTATGAAGACCCACCCTGGAAAAAAGGTGCTTACTGTATGCTTTCATACCTTAAAACAAAAGCTAACATGCTTCAACCAAGTCAACTTAACAATTGGGGATTAGGAAATGAAATTGCAGTTAATGACCAAGGCGATTATGAGCTTCGAATAAAAGCTCCTGATGCATCATGGCAACATACTTATACGATTGAAATTAGCACAGAATTAGTAAATGCGTATGTTTATCAAACAAGCTATGCACAAGCTAAAATACAGAAAGTCTGGTGGGAATCGTCTGGAACAAGTGACTCTGGAAAAATTCCCGTTGGCGTTAATGTTGATAAATTGTTTGTGACTGTTGAAAACACTGCTGACTGGGGTGGAATTGTCTATTTAACTTGTAAAGCTTCTACTTCAGGAATAGGTTATCAAGGCAATTCGCATGTATTTCAAGCACATGAAACTTACACATTTACGATTCCAATATCAAACTATGGTGTAACACAGGAAACTAAAGGACAATTGCAAATATCTGCAATTGATGGAGAAGGAACAGTCGATGATAATGCTACTGCAACTTACACTTTGCTTTCTGGAAATGTTGTAACAGTAACAACTTTGAACTTAGTCGTTAAAGACACAAGTGGTGCTGTAGTTCCTGGAATTGTTGTAACAATAAAATATGGAGCTCAAACTGATATAGGAACTTCAGATATTGATGGAGTTGTATCTTTCACTTTAGGCACTTACACTGGAACTGTAAATGTTAAAACGATAGAAACTGAAACTTATCAATCTACAACAGTAGACATAGAAGTAAAAAGCGGAATCAATTCTAAAGATATTGTAGTATTAAAGAAAGGAGAAATAGATTGGCAAAAATACATTCCATATATTATTGTTGGAGTAGTAAGTGCTATTGCATTAGGCACAGCAGCTTATGCTCTGAAAAGAAGGACTGAAGTTAGATGGTGAAAACACTTACTATTGAACATCCAATAAAAGTTAACGATAAACCACTTTATGGAAAAATAAAACGAATAATGGTTGGAACGTACAGAGTGGAATTTTATTTTGGAAAAGAGAAGTTGGCTGAGGGAACTGTACATGCTTCTTCATTCACTCAACTCATAGGTACCGTAAGACAAGAATTAGAAAAGTTTTTGAAAGAAATAATTGAAAGGAGGTAGAAGAAAAAATGGACAAAGAATATATTGGATATACGTTAGCAATAGTCGGAATTGCTTTGATAGCAATTGGAGCGTTAAACGTTGCTGGATACTTGAGCTTTCAAACTGTCGACTATACTGCACCACAAATACTCTACTCGTATCCACAAGACAAAATGATATACAAAGCGACTGAAATAGACGAGTATGTTCTCTATGCTCAAGACCAAGAATCACCAGTTCAAAGTGCAACATACGCAGATAAGTACAGCGGCGTGGTTTCATTAGTTGTAACTCCATATACGCAACTTACACACAAACTTACTGTAGTGCAATCTGACGGCACAGTTTGCAAGTATCCCGACGTTAACTTTGATGGCAAAGTTGATGGCACAGACCAAAATTTAGTTTTAAGTGCTTTTAACAAAAACAGTACGAGTCCTGACTGGTCTCTCTATGAGAAATATGACTTAAACAATGACGGCGCTGTAAACATTAGAGACACTGCAATTGTAAGCTTATACCTTGGCACAGTGACTTTCAGCTTAAAGTCTACAGCATCATATACACTTGGAGAAAACATAACGTTTGCCTTTTCCGCTTCAAGCGTTGGAGGTACTTCAGGAATTCAAGGAGTGTTTTTAATTCAAGACTATCAATTTCTTAGTGGATTGTGGACAATAAATGGTCAGATTGTAAATGCTTCATCTGCAATCAATTTAGAATCTTACAGTGCAATTGTAAGCTTTCAATGCACAGACGCAACTGTAAGTTCAAGTCAAGTAACTGTAATTGCTGGAGTCAATGGCAAAAGTTATGTCCTTCCACTGACAGGCACAAACACTTGGAATAAAGAATTAACTTTCTCTTCAGGAATCAATTCATTGATACTTGAAGCTTCGACATCAGATAAGATAAACAAAATAACAGTAAGTGTAATAACTCCAAACCAACCAACTATAACACTTGGACACATCATTATAATTGCTGGAGCTGTACTAACTGCTGCTGGCGTAGTAGTCGTTAAGAAAGAAAAAGAAACGAGTTGGTAGGAGAAGGAAAAATGGGGAAATATTCTAAAATTGCTTTAATTATAATTTTAGCAGTAGCTCTGTTCTCAGTGTTAGTTCTAATAGGAGTCCTGCCATTTTTTGAGTTAGTGACAAGTGGTTCAATAAAGGTTATTGATGACGTGGGAACTGCTATTCCAGGCGCAAATGTGGAGGGAATAGCTACAGTAGAAACTTTTCATTGGCTTGGCGATGTTTGGGATGAAAGTAAAGGCGATATAGGGCAGAATGGTATAATCAATGATTATGATGTAAATTATACAAAAGGATTATTTAAAACTGTAAATGTAACGTATGCTGACATGAACGGAGATGGAACGGTAGATTTTAAAGACATTACATGGGTAATATTACATGAAGGATTAACGATTGAAAATACGAGAGTTTCTAATGTAACTCAAACTGACGGTACTTGCACTTTACAGTATTATCCTTTGGACAGGTCAGATAAATATCCATATTATTCAGTTACTGCAAGCAAGTCTAATTATCACACTGTAACAAAAGATATTCCAATGAACGTTGGGGGAACAATAACTATTCCGAGGAACATAGCTCCAACAGCAGTTATTCAATACTCGCCTACAATCCCGATGGTTGGTCAAACTGTGACGTTTGACGGAAGCAGTTCATACGATAGTGACGGAAAAATAGTCTCATACTCTTGGACTTTAACCGATGGGGGAACAACAAAGAGTTTCTCAGGTGTCAGTTTCACTTATGCATACACTAACTATGGAGACAGCGTTGTAACTTTAACTGTAACAGACGACCTTGGAGCGACAGGCTCAACTTCTAAGACAATACACGTAAACGCTATAAATGTTGTAGCAAGCATAAGCGCTAATCCAACAAGCGGCTATGTTCCCTTAACAGTTAGTTTTAGTGGCAGTGGAAGCTATGACCCGGACGGAGGAAGAATAACAAGCTATGTTTGGGACTTTGGAGATGGAAGCGGTGGAACTGGAGTAAGTGTAAGCCATACTTACTCGACAGCAGGAACATTCGCTGTAAAGTTGACAGTGACAGATGATGAGGGAACAACTGGTTCGACAACTACACAAATAAACGTTTACAGTCAACCAGGATATGCTGATTTCACGTTCAGTCCATCAAAACCATACGCTGTAGAATCAGTTACATTTGATGGTTCAGCTTCAACTCCAAGCTCAGGAGCAAGGATAACAGCTTATCACTGGTTAGTAAATAATATTGAACAAGGGACAACTTCAACAGCAATATGGACATACACATTCTCATCTACAAGCTCATACAACGTTGGATTATACATAGTTGACAGTAGCGGATACACCTCACCTACTACAACAAAATCGGTGACGGTTATAGAGAGACCTTTAGCAGATTTTATTTATACAGGAACAATGAGAGTAGGAGAGACTGTAAGTTTCTCTTTCTCAGGAAAAGGTGAAATAACAAGTTACATGTGGGATTTTGGCGATGGTTCAACATCGAATACTGGTCCGACAACAACTCATACATACTCCAACTCAGGAACGTTTACAGTGAAGTTGACAGTAGGTGATGGAAGAACAAGTGACACTACTTCAAAGGCTATTACAATTTCACCGCAACAGTTCTCAGTAGATTGTTTGACGCTTCTTCAATTTCCACCAAACACTGCAGAGCAAATTAAACTTTTAGCAAGAACTTCTGATGGAAATCCGTTGGGTAATTTTTCGTTTACAGTCACTATAATGCCTAAAGGAGATTACGCTGGAACTTCAGTTACAACACAGCCTACAGCATCAGACGGAACTGTGACTTTTACAATAACTTCACCTCCATATTCAAAGCTCAGCCCATATAATATGACTGTGAATTATCAGGGACAAACAGTAACTTGGTTTGACTTCTATGTTTTGCCAAAAATAGCTATAAAACAAGTGTCTTTCAATTATGAGCAAGTTTACACTCCAGGAAGCTATGACTTTTCGTATTCAGGTTCTCTAGTTGACGCTGAAGACATGTCTACTCCGCTAACAGATGTTTCGGCATTCTCAAAAACTCTTGTTGACGAAAAAGGAGCAGCAATTCCTGTAGAATATACAAACTGGATTCAACAAGGCAACTCTTTCACTTTCCAAGCTAAAACATACGACTATTATAAAAGCTATAATAGTCACACATTGACATTGACAATAGTATTCAAGAAGTCAGGATACATAGACGGTGTTTTGAATGCAACAGCAAAGATGGTTGCTCCTACAATTATGGCTGTAGTAGAGTCTTCAAGTGTTCCAGTTGGAAAAGATACTTTCACAATTGCGTTTAAAGATAGGTATGGTCAACCCTACGCTGGACTTACAGAACAGAATATTGAAGTTATCATTACAGACCCAGATGGAGTTTCAATGAGCACTGCTACTCAGTTGCAATACACTTTCAGCGGTGCAACAAAAAGCATTACAGTAGCATACACATTCAGCAAACCTGGAACATATAAGGTTGTTGTGAAATATTCTGGATTAGCATTTTATCAGGAACCATCAGTTTTCACTGTGACAACTTCTGAAGCTCCTACAATTCCACCAATACTTACGAATCCATTTGTGCTTGCTTTTATAGGATTGATAATATTGACAGCATTGTTGAGGAGAAGGAAGAAACAATGAAAACGCTAATTGCACTACTGTTGTCTATCTTAGTCTTTTCCTTTTCTTTAACTGTATTAGTCCAAAAGGCTTACGCTTACGACTATTACATAACACCAGACTTTCCAGATGGAACTTCGATTCCAGTGAACGTTGAATCAACTTTAACTGCTACACTTAAAAGATATGATGGAACAACAATTACACAGTCAATCACAGTTTATGTTCAGTTTCAGTGGGAATCTAGACCTACACCTTACTCTTCTGAAGTGAACACTGGAAAAGTTTACATAAAAGTTACACCAACAACTACTGGAAGCAAATCTGTAACATTCTCAAGCGATGCTGGACTCTTTGCTTCTGTAACGTCGTCAGTAAACTGTGTTCCAGGAATAACAGTTGAATTTGAAGGAACTAAGGCTCAGTTTATAGACCCAATATCACACAAAGACATACTTCTTAAAATAAGAGCGAAAGAAACCGCAGCCTGGTCATATGTCACTGTAGTTACTACAAAAGAGGTTTCAAAAGTCATTTATCCAAGTAATGCTCCTTCAAGCACGACGCTAACGCCAACGTTTACTCCTATAGAATCTGGAGTTTATGAACTTGATTGCGACATTAACAATGACTTTCTTGGAACTTACACTTTAACAGTTAAAGTAACTTATATGGACTATTATCCTATTCCTGCAAGCTTTACAGTTGACGTTAAAAGTCCAGTTGTTTCTGCAAAATATTCATTTCAAACTGGTGAGTCAATAACTATAACTCCTGGAGTGAACACAGGTCAGTCAGTAGATGTTAAGCCTGGATGTAGCTATTTTGACATTGAATTTTCAGACGCTAGAGACAACCCGATAAACATAGCTCTTAAGGATTTAGACGTTGAAATCGAAACTCCCTCTGGGACAATATTTTCTAGGACAAGTGGTTACATTTCTGCTGAACAGTTAACTTCAAACAAAATTAGAGCGTACTTTACACTTGTAGAGTCTTGGTATGTAATAAGACTTAAGCACCTTTCTGGAGGAGTAATTATTGGAAGCTATGTTGTTCCACTCACAGAAGACACAGTAAAAGTAGCTACAGTCAGCACTGGTTTTAACATTTGGGACTTCATAACTAACATTTGGATAATGCTTCCTTTAGGACTTGTATTTTTGTATTTAATAATTAGAGTAACTGGGAAAAAGAGGGAAAAAGAAGAATGAAAATAAAAAGAACAGTGTTAGTTTTAGCCTTAATGTTTGCATTGTTGCTAATAACAACTGCTAAAACTGAAAAAGTTTACGCTTGGGGTCCATCTACTCATATTTATCTGACCGAGAAGGCTTTGAAGATTGCTGGAAACACCACTTTAACAACTATAATTATGAACAACAAAGATTGGTTTATGACTGGTATGATGTACCCAGATGTAACAGTAATCTACTATTACACTGAGTGGAAATCGTATAGGGCAACTCATGCTTGGACTTTTCAACATGAACTTTGGAGAGAAGCTCAAGAGTCAGGAGACCAAAGAGCAATGGCTTTTGCTTTAGGAGTTGCAGTTCACCTTTTACAGGATAGCATTACGCATAATTTGTGGATTCCTGAAAAAATCAGAGGAACATTTGTTCAAAATAATATTATTCATCCGCTAAGTGAAGGACTTTTAGAGTCAAGACTCATATCTGAAGACCCACTTGTAGAAGCAATGTCGATAAATTCATTTGCTTGTTATAACCTTCGGTTCACAGATGACCCATACTTTTATGACTCTGAAAAAGGAGTTTACTTGAATCCTGTAGAATGGTGCGATAAAGTTTTAGGAAGAAACGCAACAGAAAGCTTTTGGAATGATGCAGTAACTTTCAATGGGATTCTTTCAGGAGGAAACTTTTACACTAAAGGTTATGTTTTACCGCAGGCAGGAGGATGGTGGAGCATTTATAAAGGCTTTTCAGATTTTATTCGTCCGTTAGTCTCAACAAGTGACGCTGACAAATACATAAACCAGACGATAAGCGCTACAGTTGACTTTTTCAGATACGGGAAAGGAGATGACCCTGAAGCATTTGTTGGACAAGTAGACCCGACAGGATATGATTCATTAAAAGCAGCAGACAGTTTTGTAGTTCAGTGGACAATTGCAATCGTAATTATTGTAGTTGGTGTTTTAGCATTTTACTATAAAAGGAAAAAGAGGGATTAAAAGTGATGCGTGAATTGTTAATATTGCTATTAGGCGTAATGTTAGGAATAGGAATTGGCTATTTCGGAGAAAGCTATGTTCGCCCGTATGTGTCTTCATACAGTTTCCCATCGACTTTAACTTTGACATCTGACTTAAACACTACATCAGTTTCTGTCGGTCAAACTGTAATTTTCAAAGCTACACTAACAACAGTTGTTCCAAGTGAACTTTCTTCTCTGAAAAGTCAACTGGAACAAATTGCATTAAACAATAAGCCAATAATTCTTGAAGTGAAAGATAACTCGTCGACTTATTGGAGCATTGTAAACACAGTTTACACAGTTTACGGAGTTGAAGAAGCTACTTGCACGTTTACTTTCACGTTCCAAACGGCTGGAGCCTTCGACTTTAAGGCTGTTTTTCAAGGAGACAATATTTTACAGCCAAGCGAAAGCCAAGTAATAACTTTCACTGTGGCGTAAATAACTTTAAATATCACGAAAACATTAAAATAATATTGGGGAAAACTAAGGAGGTGAAAGTATAAAAAACTTCAAAAAACTATCTATAGCATCCTGTCTATCCATTCTAACTGTACTGATGATAATGCAAGGTTGGAAAATCTCAGCAACAGCTGAAGTAACTTTGCCTTATAAGATGGATTACAAAACATTTCCTATTCAACCATACTCTTATAACAGTTCATTGATTACAGACGGTGCCTTAGAATACTTGTCTTTACCATCAGATAGTAAGCCTATGGGAATAATATACGATAACTATACAAGTAAAGTTTGGATAGCATTATACTGGAATAGAAGTATAGCTGTGATAGATGTGTCTACAATGAATGTAACTGTTTATCCAATGCCGTGGCAAATAGATGAAAATTATTATGGACCGCTTCCGTGGACATTAGCAACAACGCCAGACGATAGCGTTTGGTTCTCAATCAATACTTATATGGTCTACCCAAATCACCTACCATCTTTCGTTCCATACTTAGGAAGATTAGATGCTTCAAACAACCTTATCTACATATACTACACACCTGTAGAATTTATAGGTGGACAAGATATCAAATATTATAACGACTTTATCTGGTATCTAACAAGCACTGGATTATTGAAAATAAACTACACTTCATATGAGATTATTGAAAGTTATCCTATTGATATCTCTATCGGTTTCATGGATACAGATATTGACTCGTTATGGATTTCGTCTCTTCAAAACAACTTAGTTACGAGGTTCAACATAACTGCTAAAAGCTTTGATGTTAACATAACGGGTTTTGATAGACCATTAGGAATAGAAGTTGATAATAGTTTCGTTTATGTTGCCGAAAACACTTGGACAAACAGCATTGGAACAATCGCAAGGATAAACAAGACAGATTACAACATTACAAGACTTAATACTACTTCGCTTAATCCTATAGACGGACCATACAGTGTGCTTAAAGATAGTTTTGGCAATTTGTGGTGGACAGACCACTCGTATCATGTTGGAGTATTTTATTACCTTAACCCAGACGTAAGCATTGTGTATAATTCTAGACCATACTGTTACTTTATGACTGAAGTGCCTGGAAGTTCAATATGGTTTAGCGCTGTTGGTAGTGCTTATGTAGGCGTGATTGAACCGCCTAGAAGTGCAGATGTAAATAATGATGGTATTGTGAATATGAGGGATATTACAGCGATTATACTCGACTTCAATACTAAACGAGGTGATGAAAACTATAAGCCTGAATGCGATTTAGACAATAATGGAATAGTTAATATGCGTGACGTTACAATCACGATACTATGTTTCAATAAGAGGACAAGCTAATGAATAAGATAAGACTGAAAGTTGCATTTTTATTCTTATGCGTATTTGTTAGTCTACTTCCTATACTGATAGCACATACTCCAACTACCAAAGCTCAGACATCACAAAATACACCTACGACCAGCACTGTTTGGCGTGAATATCCTTTCATATCGCCTCACCTTGTTCAAAACGATACACATTATATCTATGTTACTGACTGGGGAAACTACACTTTCATTAAAGGCAATGTTATGCTAATATGCAATTATATAGACAGAAGTGGAACTGTTACTGCATTAAATTCGACATTTTGGATTAAAGCTTCAGGAACGGCTTTAATAGCTCCATTTAATCCAGTTGTAGTCATTGCAAATGACACGTATTTTGAATTTAAGAATGAAGTACGCTACGCTGCCTCGATAATTGTTGGATACTTAACTCAAACATTTGATTTCAATAGAACAGACTTACCTAAAATAAGTATAAAGTTTGAAAAGACGGCTTCTTGGACTTATGGTGATTTTCAAGTTTACTGGATACTTGGAACAGGTTGGCAATCTAATACATACATCAAATTAGAGAATGAAACACTTGTAAATGTAGGAGGAAGCGAATCTATCGTTGGTTCGTACTCAAAATGTTGGTTGACAACAAATAACACTTTGAGAGAGTTGTTTGTAACATGGGAAGATGAAGGAATAGCAAGTTTAGGCAAAGGAAGCGTTAAAGCTTCAGATGTAAGTTGTACTGGAATAATCGTTTATTTCAACACAAATGATGGGCAAATTGACCCAAGCACTGTTGGAACAAGCACTGCAATTTCTGCAACGAGTTATCCTTTCCAGCGCAAAAGCTTCTACGCTAACGGCAGGTTCTGGGTTTTCTGGAGTGACGGCACAAACATGGTTTACAAGACAAGCACGGACGGTTCAACGTGGAGTTCAGCTACAACAGTCAGAGCATGCACGAGTGGACAATACTTCTCAGTTTGGTTTGACGGAACATACCTGCATTACGCTTATGCTTATGCTTCACCGATTTATTATAGGCGTGGAATGCCAAACAGCGATGGGACAATCACTTGGAGTGCCGCAGAACAAACTGTTGCAACAGAATATAATAGTGCTAGTTTTCCTATGGTTTCTGTTGATTCATACGGCTATGTTTGGATTGGATATAGGGACTATGATGGCAGCACATATTATGGTCGTGTGATTAAGTCTGGAAACAATGACGGAACATGGGGCACAACGCCAAGCAACTTCTTTCCATATCCACTTCTTGACGTAAATTCAAGAGTTTCCGTTATTCCATTAACCTCTGGAAAAATGCTTGTAATCTATGCTTATGATAGTGCAACTGTTCGGGCGCAAAGATGGAATGGCACAGCGTTTGACGCTGCCGAGGTACATACAACATTGTCAATATTTTATGGCTATGAGTATTCAGCTGTTGCTCAAGGAGACGACGTTCACTTGGTATTCCTTAAAAGCACTGGTTATGATATTATGTACACAAAATACACTTACTCCAACAATTCTTTCAGTGCAGAGACAACCTTGCAGGCTGGTGCAACATCCTCGTCTGCTCCAGTGTTAAGCATTGACACGGCGACGAACGACTTGTATGTTTTCTGGGCAGGATATCCGACAGCAAACCACATTTACTACCGAAAATATACAGCTTCAACAGACACATGGGAAGATAGAGTTGACTGGATAACTGAAACTGCCTTAACTGGTAACAATCTCCTCACATGCTTCTATCAGGCAGGTGGAAATAGTATAGGCTTAGTTTACATGACTGGAACAACATACAATGTAGTTTTCGCATACTTACCTCTCAATAATCCTCCAACAATAGGTGAGTTTCAAGCACCAGCAACAGTTTATGCTAACAAATACTTCTATCTAAACGCTACAATAAACGATGCTGACGGCATAGCACAATTTGTAAATGCTACAATTGAAATTAATGGTTCAATAATTCTAAAGTGGGATGCTATTACAAAAATATTCAATAAAACTGACCCAAATAATTATTGTGCAATAGACTCAGCAAATAGTTTTAATTCCACTATTAGTGGTAATAGCACAGCATATAAATTATCATTCAAAATAAAACTTTATTGGAATTATACTGAAGGAAATATTTCTGTTTCTGTTACAAACACTAAAGTCTTCGACAATCAAGGAGCAAGTAGTTCAAACAGCTACGCTAACCTATTCTACTTTGAAAATGATTTAATCGTTTACTCCGCCTCTGTTAATGATGCAAGGATTAACCCAAGTCAATCTATAACTTTCACTGGAAAACTTTATTACGAAGGAACAACTATCCCACCTGAAGATGTAAGTGGAATAACTGCTAAAGTGGATTTAGGAACAACAAACAAAGGTTCAACTACGACTATAGGAAGTGATGGAAGTTTTTCCATATCATTTTCTGGTGAAGGAACTGTTGGCTCATATTCTTATACGGTATATTGCGTAACAGTTAGGAATAGCGTTCAAAACCAAACTCTCAGTGTTATAGTTGACAGAATGAAAATAGTTTTGAAAGGAGCAAATGATACAAGGGTGGATGTTAACGCTGGTTCAAGGGTTTACTTCAATGCAACATGGGAATATGATAACGCATTATTCCAAGGTGGAAATGGCACTTTATATATCAATGCTACTGCTGCAACATGGGATGCAACAAATAAATATTGGTATATTGACGTGTCAAACTCAAGCATTTTAGTCAATAACTATGGAGTTTCAAGTGTAACAGACAGTGTTTACGGTATTTCAACGCTTAATGATGTGGTTGGAACAGAACAAATAATCTGGGATAAAGACAAAATGGACTCTTTCACTTATTCTGGAGGAACATTAGCTAACATGACATTTAAACTTTTAAGCGAATATTACTCAAACACATTAAACAACACTAACTTAACTTTGAACATCTACTTAAATGATAGCTTACTTGACTCAATCTCAGCAACTTCAAATGATACAGGACTAGTATTTGTCTCATTATTACACAACATTTATGACAACGGAACACTAACGTTCAACTTAACTGACAGTGACGGAATTGTAAGTTATTCGTATAGTTGTCCAGTGGAAGTTTATGTTGAAAATATTGAAGTTTTCAGCATTGACCCAGTTGCGTTATACACTGGTGACAGTTTAACAATTACAATGGATTATAAGCCTAAAGCAAACATTAACGGAACATATGTGTCTCTTTCTAATGTTTATTGGAAAGCGTTAATCTACACTGATAAATATTATGGCTACTATAACTTTGAAATTTATAACGGCTCATTTGCGAATGCTTTAGAGTCTAGAGTTGAACTTATGCCAATTGCCTTAAGTGAAGGGTCTTACATGCTTAACATGACATTTTACATCAGAGGAAGCGACACATTTTTAGGAAGTGCTACTTCTCCATATTTTGTTGTTAAGTCTCGCCCTTCGACTAGTGGAGGAGCACCTTCAAGTGTTGTAAAGTTGCCATTGACTGTTGTAGTTAGAGATTACAAGGGAGGATACGCTCAAGGAGTTTATGTAGTAGTGATAGACCAATACAACGCTACTGTCTGGGAGGGTACAACTGACAATTGGGGAACTGCAATGACAACATTAAACCCAGGAACTTACAATGTTACAATCAAATATGACAATGAAACTTTAAGCGACACAGTAACCTTGTCCAGCGAACCAATAACTAAAGAGTTCACCCTTCCAGGCTTAACTATAACTCCAGTGACTGTAACATTAGACTCTTATAGCATATTGTGGCTTGGAATAGGATTAATAGGCGCCATTGGAGCCGTGATTCTTGAGAGGAAAGAGAAGACAGTATTTGCTGTTGCATTAGGATTAGTAACTATAGGAGCAGTTTTGCACTCACTTTTGGTTATAACTCATCAGATGTCTCCATACTTTACAGTTCCACAATTCAACTTTTCTTCACTCACTACTCTACCAAGTTTTTCACTTCCTTCACTTTCACTTCCACAAGTAAGCCTTGATATGCAAACAATAACTTTCATAGCCGTTGGAATAACTGTTCCAGTTGTAGTAGCTTATGTTATTTCTCAAAGAGGTGGAACTCACAAGAGAAGAGTTAGAGTTGGAAAGTTTGGCGAAGAAAGAAGGAAAAGAGTGTGGAAATAGACATTAATTCGTTAATTCAATTACTGTTTGGCGGAATAGGAGTTACTACTCTGGCAGTAGCACTTTTAGCTGTTTTAGCGTTTTTTGGAATATTAAAAGTTGCTAAAGGAATACTTGTGCAGTGCTTATTACTTTTAATTGCATGGCTTCCTTCAATAGTAGTCACTTTAGGAACTGACACTTCAGCTTTAAAAACTATTGTTCCGCTTAAAGGTTATGGCATAATATTGTTTCCTTACACTTGGGATGTTCTATTAGGAAATTTTTCTGGACAAGATTTAGGATTTGTAGCTTCTCTAATGTTGATAATAAGTTTTATTGCATTACTACATTTATCTATAATGTTTTGTGCAAGCTGGAAAATAAAAATGTTCTATGCACCACTGATTGCCTATATCGGAATGATTGCTTTAGGTTTAGGATTAGTAAATACGCACAAGGCTTTGTACGACTGGTATGCTAATAGTTGTATTGCATCTGGAATTCATCCTCTTATGCCAGTGATTTTTGTAGTTATGGTAGGAATAATTGTATTTGTGATTTACTGGGGAACAAAAAGGAAAGGTGCAACTGTTTAATGAAAAGTTTTATATATCTAAAACACATATATTATTTTTGGAGGAGTTAAAGTGTCAGAGTTCAGAAAAGTGCTTATAGAACTCAAAAAACTCACGCCGAAGGAAAGAGAATATATGATAACGCTGTTGAAAAATCGTACTGGAAACAAAAGTGGTGATATGCGAGTTTTAGAGTTTGACAGTGAATTGTATAAGTTTCCTAATGCTATTCGTATGAAGCGTTTGTTTGAGCTTATGTATGGATTAAATGATGATGAAATCACAAAGTTAAGTAGAATGCTCATGAGGTGAGAAAGTTGAATGTAGAAAAGATAGTTGTAAACGGAGATACTATGACAGCGTACCTGACACATAAAGGATACAATTTTGAAGAGAAAGTTGTTCGAAAAGTGAAGTTAGAGAATATTATGGAGACTTGGAAAGAACAGAACAAACCTTTATATGAGTGGTGTAAAGAACAACGGTTTGAGAAAGTTTTACCTGGATGGTCTGGCTATGCTTATGCTAAACGTGGAAATGTTTGGTATGAGATAGACCTTTGGGACAGAAAGATTGAAAGAACTGTTGGCAGAAGTCTTGACAGAAACTACTTTTTAAGTTTAGTGATTCCTGAAGATGAGTGGAGTTCTTGGGTTAAAAATGTTAAAGTTGTCATAAAGAAACATCCGTAAGAGGTGATATAAATGGGTTATCCGTTTTGGGATACAAAAGAAGAAGCTATAAAAGATATAAGGGAATATCCTAGATTTAGAAAAGAAAAACTTTATGTTGTCAAGGTGAAATTGGCGCCAAATCATGGATTTTTGAATGCTCCCAAATCTGGTGGAGTATTCTATACTTATACTACTGGAAGAAACATTAGAGAAGCTAGAAATAGAATAAAGAAATTCCCAGAATTCATATATAAGAAGGGTAATAAGGTTCTTGGAATATGGCTAGTGAAATAGGAGTTGTTAAAAGTGGTTAGGTTGCGTGAGTTAGCATTAGATGAAATAAAGAAACTGTCATCTAGAAAAGGCGTAAGAAAAAGGGCTGTAGAAAACTTTTTGATGACTTTAACTGCAAATGAAGATTCTAGTACTGCTTATACTAATTTGTCTTTGGATGCTCGTTTGTATAATTGGAATTCAGCTACAGTGAACGCTATAGCTCGTGGAATAGAGTTAGCGTCTAAACCGATAAAAGAGGTGATTAAAAATGCCTAGAGTTATTCAACCTGTTAAAGTTGGTAAAAAGAAGTATTATGCAGTATTTTCTACTGTTGTAATGGATTTTCTTACACCTTTCTATAAGTCTGTTAGAGAGTTAAAGAAGAATCATCCAGAGTATAAGAGTTTGAGAGTTGCTAACTTGTTTGGTCGTGCAGGCATTAGAGGTTCAGTTGAGGGTGGTGACCGTTTAACAGTTAGAATGAAAGTTTATAGCATAGGGAGATGAAATAAGTGACAATTAAGGTAGGAGATGGATATATAGCTTTAAGAAAATTAAAAATTAGAAATGTGGAGACACGCTGGAGAGAACCAGTAGACACTATAGAAACATTACATGAAGGAAAATACATTGTAGATTGGATTCGTGGAAATGAGGTTCATTTGTCAGATTCAGATTGGGATAACACGGGAAGAATTACTTTTCATTCAGCAAAACATGGACATATACTAGACATTAAGGATTTAAGAAAGCTTAAAAAAGAACGGAAAAAGTTGAGGGATTGAAGGGGGTGAAAAAGTGACAGATTTCAAAAAGTATATAGGTAAAACATTAAAATTCTATTGTGTAAAATGTCGAAAGAAGCATCCAGCAAAAGTTGAAAAAGTAGTCAAGAAAGGTAAGACAATGTTTGCTTTAGCTGAGTGTCCAGAGTATGGTAATACAATGTGGAGAATACTAGGAAGAGCATAAACACATGTATATTCAGTGCCGTTTCATTCGTAAAAATAAGAGGCTCTATGTTAAAGTTACTAAAACAGCTATCTTAGACAAATCGTTCAATAAACTGAGAGAAGTGAATAATAGATGGTTCAGAGGTTTATATGAAGTGTTACCGTCTAAACTTGGAGAAAGAGTTTACGTCTTACTTGACAGGAGAGGAAAGAAAATTGGAAATTTGTATAAGAGTACTTCACACTACTCATGGTGGTGCTACAAACATTGATAGAATGTAAAATATGCGGTAAGAATGTTAATTTTCTACCGTCTCATTTGATGATGCATAATATGACAGCAAAAGAGTATAGGTTGAAATATCCTAATGAGCCTATTTCATCAGTTGAGTTTCGAGAAAAACTTTCCAAAGCGCAAAAAGGATTGAATAAAGGATTAACATATGAAGAACTTTATGGTGTTGAAAAAGCTAAATATCTTAAAGAATTACGAGCTAAATGTGTATCAAAAGCAAGAAAGGGTAAAACATATGAGGAAATATTTGGACCTGAAAAAGCAAAATATCTTCGACAGTTACGACATGAACAGTTCACCAGACCTAGACCTTGGCAAAGAACTAAATCTTATAGACAAAAAGTGGCTCTAAGAATGAAGTTAAAGGGACCTTCATATCCAAAATATCGATTTGTAGAAGAATTAGGACATTCTGTAAGGTCATCATGAGAAAAAACAGTTTGTTTAGTATTAAAACAAAATAATATTAATTACGCTTACGAAAAATATAGATTTGATTATAAAAATGGTGTTGATGACATAATTCATACATATACACCAGACATAGTTGTTGAGTGCTCAGATAAATTGATATGTATTGAACCACATAGTGTTCTTATAAAAGAGTCTATTAATAAATGGAAAGGATTTAAAGAGTTTCATCCTCAACACCTATTATATTTATTAGTTCCTGAAAATCAAATAAAAAATATTCCACAAGATTGTGCTGATATGATATTTCCTTTTAATTTGCAATCTATAAACGAAATAGCGCAGAAAATTAAACAATTAAGAAATTTAAGAGATATGAGTTGAAAAGGTGAAATAGAATGAAAAAAGGTGCTATGTGGCTTGTAGGATTCGCAATAGCAGTTATTGGAGTATTTGGTTTCTTCTACTATGCTTACACTTTTAAACCTCCAGAGTTTGTTTTACCAAAATTCAGTTATTTAAGTATCATAATCATTTTTGTTGTAACATTTATTCCTTCAATCGTAAGCAGATGGGTGGCGAACTTGGCATCCAAACAAATTGATGCTGACTTAGAAGGGTTCGTGAGTACTATCAAGGATGCCTGCTATGGTTGGATTGTTTACTATATACTTATGGTTATTGCTTTTATATTATATGATTATTTCATATTTGGAACTCTTCCACAGTTTTGGTGAATAATAGTTGGGTGATATTTACTTAAGTGTTAAAGTTTGCAATGTTGAGAAACATAAGTGTAAAGTTTTCAAGTTGTTATTGGATACTGGAGCGACATATACTGTGATAAATAAAGTGAAATTGCAAGCGTTAGATATTAAGCCTATTGATGAAGTTAAGTTGACATTAGCAGATGGAAGTAAAGTGTTAAGGACAATTGGAGTAGCAAGGTTTCATTTGAGAGGTAAGAGTGCTATGGGTTTTGTTGTTTTTGGTGAACCTAAAGATGAAGAAGTTTTAGGCGTAACAGTATTAGAGACTATGGGTTGGAGCGTTGATTTTAAAACTGGAAAGTTGCAGAGTAAACGTGTTAGATTTTAAAGAGGTAAGATAATGCAGAAACTTAAACCTAAATCACTTGAAAAAATAAAACAAAAACTTATTACTTCTCATCCTCTTGACATTTCAATAGTGAATGAATCAAAGCATGAGATATGTTATGAGTGTGAAGAAGTTCCAGATGGTGTTAAACCTAAACTTTTAATTAAGATTAAACAGCTAAAGAAAATGTTGAAAAAGAAAAGGTAGGTGGAAAGGTTTGAAGAGGCAAATTCTAAACTTAGATTTTCTCTCTTCTCCCAACTTTGAGTCTCTTCAAACCTCCATAGACTACCATAAAGAGAAATAAAGGAGAAAATGATTTTAATGTACAAATCTGAAAAAGAATTTTTGAAATATAATCCGTGGTATAAACGTTGGGACAGATTTTACAGAGAAGTTGATAAATTATCTAAGATAAAAGGAAAAGAAACGCATGTACAAATATCTGATGAATATCCTCCAAGAGGAAAAAAGAAAGGAGAAATTTGGGTGTATGGTTCTGGAGATAAGAAAATAGTTAGAGAAGCAGTTAAAAGAGTTTTTGGTTCAAAATACATTGTAAAATTTGCTGAAATAAAAATGAAAGGAAGAATAAGAAGAAGATGAAAGAAATACTTCCATTCTAGTTATTGAGCTACAAGCTCATAACCGAGAAGGAAAACTCGTATAAAACCTAAACAAAAGAGAGGTGAAACATGGTGAAAGAGTTTAAGTTGAAAGTTGAGAGTGCAACAATACAGGTGATTGCTATCGGATTGGCAGTGATTGGCATCATCCTTGGCTGTAACAGTCTTGGACTCTTTGGAGCAGTAAAGTATGAATCGTACATTATTGCTGTGCTAATGTTCATCTATGGAGGCGCTTGCCTTACAGAAAGCATTTGGGAAGACGGAATTAAAGGAATGAAAGACTTGACACCGTTAAATGTTGCTGGAATTATACTTGGATTGTTAGCAATAGGAGTTGGAATAATTACTTTGCCATTCGTCGGTATAGAATTGACTGCAACAGTTGTCGGAGAAAGACTAATGGGTGCTTTGGCTATACTCTTCTTCGCTCTTAGCGTATTCCTGATATTAGAACTCTTCGAGTAGGAATAAAATTGAAGAAACTACTCCCATTTTTTCTACTATTAACATTCTTACTTTCAAATGTAACATATGCACAGACAACATACACTAGCGCATTCCAATTAAAAAAATCAGTCTTAAGCACAATAACTGACTACACTATAAACGTTAACGTTTCAGAAACAACTTACAATTACTACAAAAACTCTGACCACAAAGTGTTGAGAATAAATGATTTTGCAAAGTTTGTTACTCCAGGACCAGTTAAACCTATTGCTGATTTGCTTTGGACAATATACAATGACAGTGAAAGCTACATTAATGGTGTTTTAATGATGATTCACCAAACAACATATGTAGATAGTCCTCCAAAGTATGCAGTTGAGTATTTAGCAGATATGCAAGGAGATTGTGAAGTAAGCTACTTAGCGGCAAGTTTAACTATTGCGGGGGGTTTAAAAACTGTGTTGCTGTATTGGATGGTAAACCAAACTGAAGGACATGTTAATATTGGAGTTGCTCTTCCATCACCGCCTACACAGGTTAGAGCTACATATTCTATTTTCTATGTTACTGTCAATAATGTTAACTATTATGTTGCAGAATGTACTGGAGACAGGTGGGAAACTGGCTGGAGAGTTGGAGAATTGCCTAAAGACCTTGAAGGATTAACTCCTGAAATAGTAAGTTTAGAAAGTGTAAGCTTTGACAGTCCTGCTGGATTAGTCTCTGCTTCAATTAATGTTCAACAGTTTGAGTCTTCAATTACAGTAACTTCATTCTTGCCATTAGTGTCCTATATTTACGTTGCTGGCTCTCTAACTCCCAGCCTTCCAAACCAAACAATAAACCTTTACATAGTAACACAGGAAAGTTATAAACTTTTGACTTCAACAACCACTGACATAAACGGAAACTTTAAACTAACATACTTTCCACTTTGGTTCACAGATGTCAACTATGGAAGCTTAGTAGTATCGTACAATGGTAATCAAGAATACAAAGGAACAACTTACACACTAACTTTCTTGAATACACTCTCAACTTTCGTTTATATTCCTTTCTATTTTTGTTTGGCGTTTATTTCAATTATAATAGGAATTGGAAAAAGATGAATTGTCCAAACTGTGGTTCATCAGAAGTGGATTGTTGGGCTACAGGATTGTGTAGTTGTAGAGTGTGTGGAAAGGTTTGGGATAAGAATGAAGAGAAAAAGAAATAAAAGAAAAATGTATGAGAGAGAACAGGCTCTGCTTAAAAAGCTTCAAAAACGACTAACGGAATTTCCTGGAGGAAAAAGAGACAGAGTTGTGGGATTAGATGCTTATAGTTTTGCTTCTTCTAAAAGTAAAGTTTCTCCGTTAGATTTTTCTGTTTCTCCAACTAAAAAGCTCTCTGAAATAGTTGAAAGAACAAGAAAGTATCTGATTGATGCCACAAGTGAGATGGATGTTTTTGATGCTTTGCAAAACATGGATGCTGAGATAAAAAATTTCAGAGATGAGTATTATCCGAAACTTGGTCCAGTTGAACGGTTAGATTATGAAGAAGCAATTAGAGAGGCTTATAAAGTTTTGGAGAGTTATGCGAAAAATAAGATTAGAAGGTTGAGTAGAAGAGGTATGGATAAGATTTTGGAGTTTTAAGTTGTGAGGTGTTTTGAATGGTTAAAGATAAATTTACATTAGCTGAACTTGCTGAGTTTACAATAGGTGCCTTTGTTTCTTTGTTTCTAGGTTATTCTGCAGTCGAAAAAATGTCAACTGTGATAACACCGATTCAAGGTGTTTTAGTATTGGCAATCTCTTTATTGTGTTGTGTGGGAATTCTTTATTTAAGAGAAATGGAAAAACTTTTGCTTAGGTGTTTGATGGCGTTTAGCATTTCTGTAATAGTTGCCTTTGTTTTTTATGTTTTAATTTTACAGATTAAAATAACAGACCCCGAGTTAGTAATATATTTTCTTCTAGGAGTTAGCTCTTCAACTATTGGAGCTCTAACAATAGATATACTGAAAGAAGATTGAAAATATGCCTAAGAAAGCTAAAAGCAAAGTATTGGGATGCTCTGGAGAACTATGGATAGGTGGCAGACAAGTATATATAAGATATATAGGAGTAAACATTCCAAAGACTAAGTTTGCTAAAATTGTAAAAGAACAACAAAGAGAGGGTTTAGGTTATATATTAAGAAGTATTACTGAAACTGGTAACAAATACGAGATTGAGTTAGCTAACAAATATCCAGGAAAAGTAGTAGTTTATAGTGTCCAACCTGGTTGGAGATATGGAGAAGTTCTTAAAATAATAGATGTAAAGAAACACTTTTAATTAGTGATAATGATGCCTAAGAAAATAAAAGATGTTGAAATAGACATTCGAATTAAGATGAGTCAAAAACTAATTATTCTACTTACTGTAGGTGGTTGGTTATGGGGTTTTGCTTCTACACTTTATTTCAGTTATGTAGCTTTAACTGGACAGAACCCACTCATAGATGTGATATAAGTTGGTGAAAATTAAAGGGGAAATTGACATCCCAAATTGGTTGTTGGTATTCGTTACTGTAGGTGGATGGGTTTTCACTATTGTTAGTATTTATTGGAGTTATCTCGTTACTACTGGACAAAATCCTTTTATAGATACAATTTTATTAAGAGATACTGTTGAATATTGGCTGAAGATGTATGGGTTATGGGGTGGAATAATAATTTTCGCTATAGGTTTAACTATATTTACAATTCTTGGAGTGATAGGATTATATGTTAGCCGAAGAAAAAGACGCTAAGATAAGTAATAATAACTCGACAACAAAATGCAGACTTTGTGGCAAAGAGTTGTCGTGCATAAATGATTTACATTTACGGACTCATAATATTACAACAGAACAGTATAGAAAAATGTTTCCTGATGCTGATTTAGTTTCAGAGCAATTTAAACATAATGTATCAAATGTTTCAAAAAATTGGTGGATAATGAACAGAGATAAAATAGTTGGAAGAAAACTTTCCGAAGAAACTAAACATAGAATGTCATTAGCACAACATGGTAGAAAACATTCGGAGGAAACAAAACGAAAAATAAGTGAAGCTTTAAAGCGTTCTAGTAAGAAATTATCTGAAAAGATGATTAAGTTACATAGAGAAAATCCTGATTTTCATAGAAAATGTGTTGAACCTTTAATCAAATATTCAAAATCTGATGAGAATCGAATCTCTGTTTCAAATCGTTTTAAAGGTGATAATAATCCTGCTAAGAGAGATGATGTTAGACAAAAAATATCAATGGCTTTAAAAGAAATAGAGAAAACACCAGAGTGGAGAATGAAAATAAGTAATACATTAAAAGGTAGGACTATTCCTATAGAACAAAGAATCAAAATTGCTGAAACTATGAAGAACCGATGGAAGGACCCTGCATATAGAGAAAAAATGTATAAAATAGACAATTCACCTAAACGCAGAGAAATCCTTTCAATTAAAGCTAAGGAACGTCTTAAAGATGACAATTACAAAAATAGATTATGTGAAAAAGTTATGAAAGCGTGTAAAATAAAGCCTACAAAAGCAGAATTAAGACTTTCCAATATTTTGAATGAGGTTTGCACTAACGAATATAAATATGTTGGTGATGGTCAAACTTTCATTGGAGGAAGAGTTCCAGACTTTATAAATTTTGATAAGAAAAAGATTATTGAACTTTTTGGTGATTATTGGCATAAAGAAGAAGATGTCACATTAAGACAAGAGCATTTTGCTCGTTACGGTTATTCGGTACTTGTTATTTGGGAACACGAATTAAAAGATGCAGAGTCTTTGAAAAATAAGATATTATCTTTTACTTATCCTAATTATAATAATGGACTAAGAGTAGAGGTTTAACTGGTGTTTGGGGTATTATTTGGGCATGTGTTATTGGTTGGATTATCATAATGATTATTGGAGCAATAATGGTGAAATATAAAGATTAAGGAGGTGAAAAGAAAATGAACTTTGGGAAATTCGTAAAATATTGGATAGCGGGTTTCATAATATCTGCAATTCTCGGAGTTGCTTTACTAGTAATATCTGTTTGCTCCGCCGTATTTATCGGAAGCTTTATAACTACTACAACTGACCCTACAACTGGAGAAGTAACAATAACAGGAATAAATCCTATAGCTTTGATTATAACTATAGTCATAAGCGTTATACTAGTGCCTATACTGATAGGTATGGTTTCAGATTGGGTGACTGATAAAATGATTAGCTAGGAGGTGAGAAATAATGATGACGAAGAGAAAATATCTAAGTATTTTTATCTCAATGTTAGCGATATTGTCTATTGCAAACAATTGCTATTCACAAAGTTTCCAATTAGGAGTCAAAGTTGGAGACTATGCATTATATAAAACAACAATGACTAGCGTCGATTATAACGCAACAAAAATAGTAGTGCTAAATATAACCTCACATGTTGAATCAGTGCACGATGGGTATGATGTAACTGTTAATCAACTACTAATATTTCCGACTGGTGCTACGATGGATGGTGGAAATCTTTCAGATTTTGTAGGAAAGATTTATAATGAGACTTTTGCAGTTTATTCATGTTGTTCTGTTATCGCACCACCAAATCTTAAAGTAGGTGATAAAATACTATTTCCTACTACGGGTAATATACTAACTATTTCTTCGACATCTTCCGGAGAATATGCTGGTTCGCTTAGAAATTATGCTATTTTAAGCTATGCCGATGAAACATCTTCTATAACAATATACCTTGATATTAAAACAGGTATACAATTATATAACAAAGGCACATTAGATTCAACTAGTTGGGAATATACACTTATAGGAACAAATATCTGGACTGCAGAGCAACCACAACAACCATCATTTGGTTACGTCTACAATATTATCTGCAGTCTAGGTTCAAAAATACTTTCTGCACTAGGAATTGAGAATAGTTCAAGTACATTTCAATTTGGAGTAGGTGCATTGGTAATAATCTTATTGATAGCAGTTGTTGCCTATATTCTGAAACCAAAAACTTCAAAATAGAAGGTGAAAATATGGCTGAAAAATTGAGTCTAGGAACCATTTTGATAGTAGTTTACTGTGTCTTAATGGGAATACTACAAATAGTCATAGGAACTTTAATGTTTTATGGACAACTTTGGAACCCAACAATTACACTAATGCAACTTCAAACTTCCAGTTCTGAACCAGTTGTCATCTCAATCGGAATATTACTAATTCTAACAGCTTTTCTATGGTTTATCTTAGCTATTGGACTTTTGAAGATGGAAACGTGGGCTTTTTGGCTTGCGATAATAATGTTTATATTGAGTGCACCAACGATAATTTCACTGATAGTCCTAGTCTATTTAGCGCTAAATAAAGAAAAATTTACCGAATAAATCAAGGTGATAAATATGTCAAAAAAATTGGAAGATAGAATATACGATTTAGAAGAAGAAGTTGATGCTTTGAGAGAGAAAGTCAGTGATTTAGGTGGTAGACTAGTATGGCTTGAGCGTAAATTAGTTTCTGAAGAGTACGGCGCTAAAACTGGCTATACTACTATTAGATGTCGCACTTGTGGAAGAGTTATTGCAAGGTATAAAGGACATCTAGGATTAGAAGGTAGAATGAAGAAAATCAGAGCACACTATAAGACATTTCATCCACAAAAGTTTAGAGAAATTGTTAAGCGGTCTGTTGCTACTAGATTGAAAAGGAGAAAGAAAAAGTAGGAGGTGGAAAGAGTGGGCGCAGATTTGCGTATTATAAAAACTGGAAGAGAATTTAGTGACCCTTACAATGTCTTCGGTGTATTTGCTGGACTACAATTATCTTGGTGGGATTTAAATGAGGAATTTAAAAAACATAAATGGTTATCTAATGGAATACTGAAATTGTCTGGTGTTAAATATTTGTATAACCTTGTCAAACAGCGTAATATACAAACAGAGGGTTTGAGAAGAGAATACGAAAGAGATAAACCTTACATGAAACGTCGTATAACATTTAAGCAGTTGTTAAAGAACATATCCAATAGAAAAGCTCTATTATTAAACTTTTTGGAAGAAGCTATAAAGAACAAAAGTGCAATTGAATGGTCTGTTTAGTTTATAATTACAAAAAGGAGGTGAAATAATGAAAAAACCAATAGCATTAGTATTTGCTGTATTAACACTAATATCTGGGCTTTACATTTTTTCATTAGCAGGTGGATTCTGGGGTAGCGCTATGATTTTCAACAACAATACATATTATGTTAACAAAGACTATGTTCAAATCGGCGCAATATTTACTACAATAACAGCCTTTCTAACTTTAATAGCAATAGTTACAATAGATG
>Ga0272448_1001420_pt1 | contig 32230 bp, 19 predicted proteins | sample YNPCB0191_FD_202220 | JGI IMG/M metagenome (GOLD analysis project Ga0272448, IMG submission 202220) | Hot spring sediment microbial communities from Yellowstone National Park, WY, United States - YNP-CB-019-1 | ecosystem: Environmental > Aquatic > Thermal springs > Hot (42-90C) > Sediment...
CGGTGTCTCCTGGGGGTGGGATTGTTGTTCAACCAAGCCATACCCCAGGACACCACCGACCAAACCTAAATCAACTTAACTAAAACGATTTTTTTCCTCACCACCCAAATGGCTAAACTTCAGGGGGAAGCTCATGGTCTCTGCTTAACGGTAGCGAGCCAAGCTGTAAAATCTTCCTCACCGTGTAGGTATATTCGATCAGTTGTCTTCAAATCAGCACCAGATAGATTGATCAACGCCTCCCAAACAACCTCGTCAACGCTATCACTTCCTTCATCTTCGATTACCCATTGTATCGCCCACCCTATTCCGACGACTCAAGTATACACTCCCGCAGCGTAATCTTTACGCGTCATCGGTTATGCCGTAGGGAACGCCCTCCGTGGCGTTCCTGTTACCGCTAACCTGTCGGTGTGCGGAACATGCAAAAGGTGATCACGAATGCCGTTCTCAACACACCGACGGATTACCGCATCCCGGAACGCCACGGAGGGCGTTCCCTACGGAATACCGATCGTTCGGTGTGCGGAACATGCCATCCGTGATCACCAATGCCGTGCTCCCCGCCCCGACGGGTTACCGCACCCCGGAACGCCACGGCGGGCGTTCCCTACCGTATGTTGAGAGAAACGCTTGGGTACCTATTCATGCCCCGGCACCAGGCTTATTGCGTGTGGCCGGTAAACCCATAACAGGAAGGCCATGCCGGCGACAATTGATAGGGCAAAATTGAAGTAGGTGACATCGTTGATATACAGCACGTCCGGCATGATGATCAGTAGCACGGCGGTGACGTAAAGCAGGGCGGCACGAGCGCGTCGCGGCTTGCAGGGAAACCGTTTGCATCGTTCCGCGGCGCATAACACCGCCACTTGCAGGATGCCATACAGCGCGGTGGCGAGAAAATACTCCGCCAGTTGCGCCAGGCCGTAGCAATACCGGCAGAGCAGAAACGGGGTGATCCCGAGCGCAAGATAGATGATTGCACCGGTCACACACACGACGATATAGGCGATCCTCCCCATTAGCACCTCCGGTACGCATATCCTACTGCGAAACCTTCCATCCGGCAATAGGCCAGTCGGGAGGGCGACGCTCCCGCGGAGCCAGATTATGCAACCGGTTCTCTCATCTGGCTCCGCAGGAGCGTCGCCCTCCCGAATATGACTGGTTGCATACACGCGGGGGCAGTCCCCCGCCCTAAATTGACGCACGTCTGCCCGGCTGGTACAATTTCTGCCACATTACCGCATCCTGTGAGGGTCCCATGCCCAGTTTTATTGATGGCCCCGTTTCCCCCCGCTTCACGCCGCTGCCGTTGGCCGGGAATGCCGTGTTGGCTGCGCTGCCGCCGCAGGTTGTCTCGGCGGGCATGCGGGCTGCGGCCGGCCAGGCGCCGCAGGGGCGTTGCGTGGGCTGGGGGATGCCCTTTGACATCGGGCGGGTGGTGCTGGTGGCCGGGGAAGCGGTGGAGCTGGCCTGGGAGGCGGTGGCCGCGCCGTGGCTGGTCTTCGCGCACACCTCGGACACGCGCCCGTATCGCGACGCGCGGGGGGAGAGCCTGCGCCCGTTGAGCGGCATGGGCCGGCTGGGCGAACACGCGGCGGATTACGTCTTCCGCTACGCCGATGGCGACGAGGTGCGCGTGCCGATCCGCCGGCGCTTCCAGGTGGGGCTCTATGGGGAGTACAGCGGCGACCTCTGCTTCGAGGCGACGCACATGTTCAAAGCCTGCCCGGTGCGCCCGTTCAGCGAGCAGCCGGGCATGGACTGGCTCGGGGGCGAGATGCGCATCAAGCCGCTCGACCCGTCCGGCTGGTCCAACTGGCTGTGGGCCTGGGAGAACCCGCGGCCCGCGGTGCCGCTGGTAGGGCTGCGCCTCGAGCCGGTCAGCGGGGTGCTGCTGCTCTCCGCGATCACCGCCGGGCAGGTCGATTCGTTCCCCCTCCGCTGGGGCACGCGCAAGAAAGCGCTCCTCACCCTGCCGGAGGGGGTCGCCTTTGCCCCCACGCTCACCCCCGAGGGTCTGCTGGCCCAGATACGCCTCGATCTCGGGCAGGTCATCTCCGCCACGCCGCGGCGGTGCTACGCCCACGCGGACTAGGCGCACGCCCCGGCGCCGTGCGTGCCGCAGGTGAGCGAGCGCGAGGTGTTGGTCGAATACACCGCCCACCCGGAGGCGCTCTTCCACTTCGCGGAGGAGATCGCCGCGGCGCCGGTGCCGGTGGCGTGCCTGGAGGCCGCGGGCCAGGCCTCTTGCCTGCAGGTCGTGGCGCCGGCCACACAGCGGGTGACCATCCGCACCGTGGACGCAGAAAGCGGCTTGCCCACGCCCGCGCGGCTGCATTGCCACGGCCCGGCGGGGGAATACCTGCCGCCGCTGGACCGGCACCGCGCCCCCAGCACCGCGTATACGGCCGACTACGGCACCGATCACGTGCAGGACGGTGTGCATGGCGCCGCCTACATCCTGGGCGAAACGGTGGTGGATCTGCCGCTGGGCGCAGTCTATCTGGAAGCCTCCAAAGGCTTCGAGATGCGCCCGCTGCGCACGACGGTCACCGTGACGCCCGCGACGCAGGAGATCACGCTGGAGCTCGAGCGGGTGCTGCACTGGCGCGAGCGCGGCTGGGTGAGCGCGGATACGCACGTGCACTTGCTCTCCCCAATGACAGCGCTGCTGCAGGGGGCCGGCGAGGGCGTGAACGTGGTCAACCTCCTCGCCTTGCAGTTCGGCGAATTCTTCACCAATCTCGGCGACTTTGACGGCGCCTCCACCCTCAGCTCCGCGCGCTTCGGCAGCGAGCATATGGTGCGGGTCGGCTCGGAGAACCGCCAGCATTTGCTCGGGCACATCTCGCTGCTTGGCTATCGCGGCAACCCCATCCTGCCGCTCAACAGCGCCGGGCCGATTGACGACACCTTCGGCAGCCCGCTCTCCGTGCTGCTCACCGAATGGGCGCAGCAATGCCGGCAGCAGGGCGGGCTGGTGGTGCTGCCCCACTTCCCCTACCCGCGCGCCGAATACGCCGCGGTGCTGGTCAGCGAAGCCGCGGACGCCACCGAGATGGTCGGCCTGGACCCCTACGCGCTGGTCGACTGGTACCGCTTCCTCAACTGCGGCTATCTCACCCCGTGCGTGGGCGGCACGGATAAGATGGGGCCGTACGTGGCCATTGGCGCCACCCGCACCTATGCGTTTCTGGGCGCCGAGGCCGACTTCACCTACGAGGCCTGGATGCAGGCGGTGCGCAGCGCGCGCACCTTCGTCACCTGCGGCCCGCTGCTGGACTTCGCGGTGGAGGGGCAGCCCATGGGCGCGCGCCTGGCCTTGCCCGCCTCCGGCGGCACGGTGGAGGTCACCTGGCAGGCGGCCAGCGCCGTGGTGCCGATGCGCCGGGTGGAGCTGATCGTGAACGGCGAGGTGCGCGAGAGCGTCGCGGTGCCGCCCGAGGCCGCCGCCGGCCACTGGACGGTGCGGCTGGAGCAGAGCGCCTGGCTGGCGCTGCTCGTGCGCGGTGGCCATCCCGGCCAGCCGGAGCAGATTCAGGCCCACTCCTCCCCGGTGATGGTCGAGGTGGACGGCTCCCCCTTCATGGCCGCCGCGGACGCCGTCACCATCCTGGAGCAGATCGAAGGCACCATCGCCTTCCTCGACACCATCGCCACCCGCGCCGACGCCGTGGCCTACAAACGCATGCGCCTCCTCCTCACCACCGCCCACCGCACCCTGCACAACCGCCTGCACCAGGCGGGGTATTACCACCAGCATACGCCGGTCGAGGACCATGCGGCGCACCATGCGTAAGGGGACTGTGAAGCTGACCGGTTGCTTACTACCGTAGGGAACGCCCTCCGTGGCGTTCCGGGGTGCGTGAACCTGTCGGTGTGCGGAAAACGGCCATTGGTGATCACATTTAGGGTGATCCGTGCACCGACGGGTCAACGATACCAGGAACGCCACGGAGGGCGTTCCCTACGTACGGTTATCCGACCGGTTGCATAAATGGATGCTTCTTGTAACATTCGCCCGGCAATTTCCTACTATATCTATAGAGCAACGTCTCATTCTTCACACGGCAGGGGAGGAACAGGTCATATGCATACGATGAACAGGCAAACGAGGTTACTGGTGCTAGGGGGCTTGTGGGTGCTCCTCTGCCTGGCGCTTCCGGCATGGGCGCTGGGAGAGAAGGTGGAGCTGCTCTGGCATAAGAGCGCCATCGACACGCATGTGGTCAGCGCGGCCCATGCGCCGCTCTTTGCCGTGCCGGCGTGGAGTGACGTCGGCATCTATGCGACGGATGGCACGTTGAAGCGGGTCATCGCGACCGGAGAACCCGGTGGGTATGCCCTGGCCTTATCGCCGGACGGGCGGCTGCTGGCCACCGGATGCAAGAACAACAGCTTCAAGGTGTGGCGCGTCGAAGACGGCGCCTGCCTGCAGACCATCCTTGGCCATAAATACGCGGTGAACACCTTGGCCTTTTCGCCGGATGGACAATACATCGCTTCCGGAAGCCTGGATAAAACGATCAAGCTCTGGCGGGTGAGCGATGCCGAGTGTGAGCAGATCATCACCGATGAGGAACAGGTCTTATACGTGGCCTTCTCGCCCGATGGACAGACGGTTGCCTCGGGTAGCTGGGTGACCTTGCCGGATACCCCGCTGCCCAAGGGTAATCCCAAGGACGCACCTAAACGGTATCCCTGTGCCGTCAAGCTCTGGCGGGTGCGTGACGGCGCCTGCCTGCGCAAGATCGATACCTGTCGGGAGACCATGGCCTTCTCCCCGAGTGGGCAGTCGCTGGCCGTTGCCGGGATGGATAATACCATCAGGATATTGCGGATACCGGACGGTGTGTGCGTGCAAACCGTACACGGGTATTCCCTCCCGGTGCTGTCCATGAGCTTCTCGCCGGACGGGCAGACCCTCGCCTCCCGGTGCATGGACCGGAGCCTCAAATTGTGGCGTGTCACGGATGGCGTCTGCCTGCGCACGTTCAATCGGCGGATTGATATGGATGCCGACCTCGATTCCCTCGCCTTCTCCTCCGACGGCGAAACGCTGGCAGCCGGCACGCATACGCGTGAAGGCTATTCGACCATCGAACTCTGGCGGGTGCGTGACGGCGTCTGTATGAAGAAGCTTACGGGCGATTATACCGGCATCTCGAAGATGGCGCTGACCCCGGACGGGACCCTGCTGGTGACCTATGGTCACGATGATAGGAACACAGTGTGGCGCGTCAGCGATGGCACGTGCCTGCATACCTTTTTCGGCGATCTGCATGGCCTCGCCATTTCACCTGATGGGCAGACACTGGCGTACGGCAGTTATGAAGGTCGGATCACCTTGCAGCGTGTCGATGACAGGAACAGTCTGCCGCTGACCGGGCATACGCAAGCGATCAGCGCGCTGGCCTTTTCGCCGGATGGGCACACCCTGGCCTCCTGCAGTGGCGACCACACCATCAAACTGTGGCGCGTGAGCGATGGCCAGTGCCTGCGCACGCTCACCGGCCACACGCATTCCGTTTGTTCCCTGGCTTTCGCGCCGAACGGACGCCTGCTGGCCACCTGCAGCGGAGATAGCACCGTCAAGCTCTGGCGGGTCAGTGATGGCCACTGCATCGAGACCATCCCCGGCAATCGCATTGCAGTCACGCACGTCGCCTTTTCCCCGGACGGGCTGACGCTGGCCGCCGCGAGTGAGGACGGCACCATCCGCGTCTGGGGGATGGTGCACCTCTCCCTTGGCGAAGACGGGCAGAACGACGCACCACAGTGTACCTTCAACGCGGATCGCCACGGGTATATGAGCATCGCCTTCCTGGCGGACGCGCAAGTGCTGGCGGTCGTGGGGAGCGATAACAAGCCGCAACTCTGGCGCACCAGCGACGGCACCTGCCTGCGCACCCTCGCCATCGATCCCTACGAAGGCGCCTACTCCGCCTTCTCTCGCAACGGCCAAATCCTGGCCGCCGGGGGCTATAGCGCGGGGATCTCCGTCTGGCGGCTTTCGTCCCCGCGTTGACCACACCAGGACGGTGATCGATTGTGTACTGTAGGGAACGCCCTCCGTGGCGTTCCGGGGTGCGTGAACCTGTCGGTGTGCGGAAAACGGCCATTGGTGATCACATTTAGGGTTATCCGTATACCGACGGATCAACGATAACTCGGAACGCCACGGAGGGCGTTCCCTACGGGCGATCATCCGACCGATTGCATACGCGGGGACAGCCCAGACCGAGCGCCGGTCACCCCACGGATGCCATTCTGCGACGTATGACTGGTGACTCGAACGTGCTTTGCCGCGGGGGCAGTCCCCAAGCAGTTCCTACTTCGCCGGCAATGTCTGCTCCTTGAAGAACTTCACGATGTACCTGGTGGCGTCGTTGGGCCACCAGTGGCCGCCGTTCCACAGGTGCCAGATGACCGGCATGCCGGAGCGGCAGGGTTGGTAGCTCTGATAGCCGGGCGCCCATTCCACGGTGCGCTGGCCACAGCCGTTGATGCGGCGGACGGCGTCGCGGGCCTCCTCGGCCAGGCGGGGGCGCACCACGCGGTCGTTGGCCCCCTGGATGATGAGGACAGGCCGCGGGGTGGCGGTGGTGGGGCCGAGGAAAAACTGCCACCCGGCCACCGGCGCGAAGGCGGCGAAGGTCTGCGGGCGCGTGGCGAAGAGTTCGTAAGTGAAGATGGCGCCGTTGGAGATGCCGGTGGCGTAGACCCGCCGGGGGTCGACCTGGTAGCGCCGCCCCAGCTCCCGCAGCAGCGCGTCGACGAAATGGAGGTCGCGGTCGCCCAGGTCGCCGGGGAAGGTCTGCCACCCCGGCCCGGTGAGGCGCAGCAGGGTGACCGCCAGCCCCTGCGGATACACGACCGTCGCCTCCGGCCACGCCCGCTCAATCCGCGTGAGGGCGTCCATCTGCCGCGCGTTGCTCGTGAAGCCGTGAAAGGCCAACACCACCGGCGCCGGCGTCTGCTGCGCGCCCTTGCCGGGATACACCAGCGCCGTGCGCACCAGCTTGTCCACCGTCAACGACACCGTCACCGGCGCGGCGAAGGCCGCCGTCGCCAAGAGCGCGACCAGCATTAGCGAGGAAAAGCGCATTATCCCCCCCTTTTGTTATTTGCAGATACGCTCTTCCGAGGAAGAAGTTGCATATTCAACAGATCCGGTCGGGGACTGCCCCCGCGGCAGCGCCCGTCAAATGGCACACGACAAAGGCAGCGATTGGCACACCGGATTATTCGAAAGTGCCCGGTCTGGGCTGTCCCCGCGTATATGTAACCAGTCAGAAAAACGCGGGGACAGCCCAGACCAGGCACAAGTTACCGCACGGATGCCATTCTGCGCCGTGCTGCTGGTGACGAGCACGAGCGTTGCCGCGGGGGCAGTCCCCGACCAGGTCGCGTCAATCTCGAATATACACCCAATTGCCGATCTGTTCTCCCGCTTTACGCGATCTCCCCCACTCCTTGAGGTATTCCGGCGTCATATACGCGAAATGGGAGAAATCGAATATCACTCGCGGACAGTCCACTTGCAGGCTCCATACCCCGTTATATACCCAATATATATACCGCGGGGATGCGGTGATCCCGGTGGTCGGGACAGCGGGTAGATACTCGGGCACCAGCGCGGCCAGCGTCGGCGGCGGGGTGCCGTGATGGTCGTGCTGGTAGGCGGTGATGGCCTGGATCAGTGGTTGAGAGTGGACGGTGAGCCGGTGAAAGGTCGCTGCCCAGGCGGGGTAACGCCGGGTTGGATACGCAGCGAAATACGACCACATGAGCACGAGGATGGCGACCAGTGCCAACACGTACCATACACAGCGCTGTCGCCGCAGAAAAGTGGCGACAATCAGCGCACAAACGACCGCCAGGCTCATCGGTAAGAGATATAGGGCGCACAAATCAATGGTCCTGGTTGGAAGTTGCGATCTGCAGAGGTAGGCATACTCAACCAGGTACAGCGCGCCCCAGCAGACAATCAGCAGCAAGCCCAACAGAAAGAAGGCATCCCTGGCCAGCATGCGGGGGGAATTCTCGTGACGTGTCGGACCGCCGATCTCCATGCGCACACATCCTTATCGCTCTGATTGAGCCGCTATTCATTATACCCCTTTTGGCGTGCAGTGCGAAACACCGCTTTCACGCGATATCCGCTCGGTCGGGGACTGCCCCCGCGGCAAAGCTCGTCAAATGGCATGCGACAAGGGCAGCGATTGGCACACCGGATTGTTCGAAAGTGCCCGGTCTGGGCTGTCCCCGCGTTGATCCGAGGAAAAAGTTGCATATTCAACAGATCCGGTCGGGGACTGCCCCCGCGACAGCGCCCGTCAAATGACACGCGGCAAAGGCAGCGATTGGCACACCGGATTGTTCGAAAGTGCCCGGTCTGGGCTGTCCCCGCGTTGATCCGAGGAAGAAGTTGCATATTCAACAGATCCGGTCGGGGACTGCCCCCGCGGCAACGCCCGTCAAATGACACGCGGCAAAGGCAGCGATTGGCACACCGGATTGTTCGAAAGTGCCCGGTCAGGGCTGTCCCCGCGTTGATCCGCCTGGTTGCATACGCGGGGACAGCCCAGACCGGGCACAAGTTACCGTACGGATGCCATTCCGCACCGTGCCGTTGGTATTGAGCACGAGCGTTGCCGCGGGGGCAGTCCCCGACCGGGTCTGGCCTTATTCACATCGGGTTCAGATTCTGATTCAGCCGCTCGATAATCTGTGCCAGGCGCTTGGCACGGGTTTCCTCGGATGCGGGGGCGAGGTAGGCCATTGTGTATGTTTTCCTGACGGACGGGGGCTTGGCCAGGAAGTTGGTGTAGGCTGGTTCGTGGCCGTTCAGCGCGTTCGCGAGTTGGGCGATCTCCGCTTCGGTGAGCGGCGGGGGCTTGGGGGCGTCCCAGGTGCCGTGCTGTTTCGCCTCTTCGACCTTGGCGCGACCGTGCTCAGTCATTTTGCCCTGCTGCTCCAGGGTGGCGATGAGGCCTTTGTTTTTCTCGGACCAGACGCTCCCTTTGCGCCGCGGGGCGAAATACTTGAGGTAGTGCTGCGCATCGATGCTTTTCATCTGCCCGTCGATCCAGCCAAAGCACAGCGCTTCTTCCAACGCCTCGCTGGCCGAGAGGGTCTGCGGACCACCCTTCTTGCCGAACACCAGCCAGACGCCTGGCACGCGCTGGCCGTGCTCGCCCAGCCATGCGCGAAACGCCTCGCGCGAGGCAAACTGTAACTGGTCTGCCGCTTTCATCATCTTCTCCTTCTGCCCGGCACTATGCAACCGGTCGGATCAACGCGGGGACAGCCTTGACCGGGCGTTCTCGCTTCGACCGGAGTGCCAATCGATGCCTTTTTCGCATGCACAAAACCGGGCGCTGCCGCGAAGGCAGTCCCCAACCTGCGCTATGATACCGGCAAAGGCGTGATGATAGCAATCGCAGGCGTGTCGCGATACAACTTATGTCAACATGGGTAACAATAAGATACATCCATATTGATAGGCATGGCGATTATGCGAAAACTCATATTACAAGCATCGCGCTCCTTCATCATCGGGGTCGTCGCGTTCGGGGTGGTGCTCTTTCCGGCGGCGGGGACGCTGCGCTACTGGCAGGGGTGGGTCTTTGCCGTCGTCTTCAATGGCGCCGCGAACGTGCTTGGCATCTACCTGACGCTGACCGATCCGGCGTTGCTGGCGCGGCGGATGAACATGAAGGAGACGCGCCCGAGGCAGCGGGCCTTCGGGCCGCTGGTGCTGCTGGTATCCATCGCCCTGCTGGTCTGCTGCGCGCTGGATTATCGCTTCGGGTGGTCGAAGATGCCGCCGGCAGTCTGGCTGGTGGGCAATGCGCTGCTCCTGTTGTCGCTGCTCGGGCACATCTTCGTCTTTCGCGAAAACACCTATGGCGGCACGACGATCCGCGTGGTGGAAGGTCAGCACGTCATCACCACCGGGCCCTACGCCATCGTCCGGCACCCGATGTACACCCTCGTCCTCCTCATGCTCATCGCCATCCCCCTCGCCCTCGGCTCCTGGTGGGGCCTCGCCTTCCTGCCGCTCTACCTCGCCGGCCTGGTCTGGCGCATCCTCGATGAGGAAAAGATGCTGGAGGAGGAGCTGCCGGGATACCGGGAGTATGAGCAACAGGTGCGATGGCGGCTGGTGCCGGCGGTGTGGTAAGTCATTTCTTTAACGAGAGAATCGAGGGAATCGTATCAATCGATTAACTCGAATGTGCCGATTCTCTCAATATTCAAAACTCCACCGTTGTCGCATCCCAGTGCATGCCCGCGCACGCGCCGGGGTATAATTCCCCGGCAATGCCATCAATATCTCAGGAGGAGGTGCACGGCGATGACGGAGGAATTTGCGGCGACGGCGGGGCGGCCGTCGAAGTTGTTTGCGGAGCCGTCGGGGCGGCATGCGTCGCTGGGCGGGCCGTTGCGCGGGATCCTGTTTCTGGTGGGCGTCGTGATTGTCGCCGGCATCCTCTATGGCCTGCTGGGGCGCTTCTCGCTCCCGCTGGTCATCCTCTTTGCCATCGTCATCTGGATCCTCGTCTCCGGCATCCGCGTAGCGGCGCAGTGGGAGCGCGGCATCGTGCTGCGGCTGGGGCGCTTCCAGGCGGTGAAAGGGCCGGGCGTCATCTATATTATCCCCTTCCTGGACTACGTGCGCTTCGTGGATACGCGCACGCTCACGCTGAACATCCCGCGGCAGAAGGTGATCACCCGCGACAACGTGCCGGCGCAGATCGACGGCGTGCTCTACTTCCTGGTGACCGACCCTGAGCGCGCGGTGATGCGCGTGCAGGACTTCACCTTCGCCATCGCCCAGTACGCGCAAGCCTCGCTGCGCGACGTGGTGGGCGGCCTCTCGCTGGATGAGCTGCTCTCCGAGCGCGAGCATATCCAGGAACAGATCGGCCTCATCGTGGAGGAGCACATCAAGGAGTGGGGCCTGCACGTCGACTCCATCCGCCTGCTGGACATCGAGCTGCCGGAAGACCTGAAGAAGATGATGTCGCGCCAGGCCTCCGCCGAACGCGAAAAGCGCGCCACCATCACCAAGGCGGAAGGCGACAAACTGGCGGCGCTCAACCTGGCGGAAGCCGCGCACACCATGCTGCAAAGCCCCGGCGCCATGCAGCTCCGCTCCCTGCAAACCATCGACGGCCTCGGCCCCAGCGCCTCCAACACCGTGGTACTCTTCCCGGTAGAGTGGGTGCAGATGGTGCAGGAGTTCATGGCGTTGCGGGAGCGGAAGACGAAGGAAGAGTAGTGAGCAGTAGGCAGTGAGAGCGGTGCATACGCCTGACCGGGTGGGTGCTCAGCACGGTTTGGAAGCCGATGGCCATCGCGCTCCGGGTGATTTGTCTGAACCATGATTCACTTGATTTGAGGATTGAAGGATTTGATTTTCGTACCGCGTGTCACTTGGTCAAGAGGGATCAGAATACGCATCCGTTAAGCCCCGAAGGGGCGTCATTCGATAGCCCAGGGTGGAGCGCAGCGGAACCCTGGGTAGGTGGCCGTGAATAGACCGAGCCCTGTAAGGGCGGAATTCGTATGTATAATTGATGAATTCCGCCCTTACAGGGCTTGACGGGGAGATAGGCGGTCCCTTAACCCAGGGTTCCACCCTGGGCTATCGAATTTGCAGCCTTTCAGGCTGCACCGGGTGGAAAGATGCCTCCTGCGTGTATAGATCCACCCGGAGCGCGACGGGCGTCGGCTTCCAAACGATGCTCTCTACCCTCATGGTCGGATTGGTGAATACGTAAAATTGCTCCCCGCACCCCCAAGCAGGATTCCCCTCCCCCAGGTCGAATGATTCTCAACGTCGATGGCCTATCTATAGCTTTTGATGAAGGAAGAATCGTGATGCGGTGTCGTTTGGTGTGTGGGGGCGTGGTGCTGGTGGTGCTGGCGCTGGTGCTTGGCGGGTGCAGCGGGGGGAACGGGCCGTTTCCGGATGCGAACAGTGGGAGCGCGGTGTTCAGCTATGCCTGGTCGGCGCTGCTGGGCGGCAAGGCGCAGACACGCGGCACGGTGGTGAAGAGCCTGGTCATCAGCATCGGCGGCAAGAGCCGGACGCTGCAGGAGCCGGCCACCAGCCTCACCGTCGACCAGTTGCCGGCCGGCTATAGCACCTACACGGTGACCGCCTTCGACAATATCGGCGGGTTCGGCAATACGCTGGGCGTGGCGACGGGGATGGTGCACATCATCGCGGGCCAGTCCACCGGCGTCACCATCGCCGCGATGTTCAACGCGCCCACGCAGGTGATCATCGGCAACCCCGCCGGCAGCGCGAACCTGGCCATCGGCGACACGCTCACCCTCACCGCGGTGGCGGCGACGGCCTCCGGCGACGTGGTGCTGCTGCCGGCCAACAGCTTCACCTGGAGCAGCGCCAATCCCGGCGTCGCGAAGGTGGGCGCCGACGGCACGGTCACCGCGCTGAGCACCGGCCAGGCGACGATCACCGCCACCTATCCGAACAGCGGCGTGCCGCTGAGCAAAACCTGCACGCTGCAGGTGGGCGGCAGCGCGCCGGCGGTGCAGGAGCGCATCGCGCTCTCCTCCACGCGCGACGGCAACTACCAGCTTTACCTGGCCAACCCCGACGGGAGCAACCTCACGCGCGTCATCACCTCCACCACGACGGACACGGCGCCGGCGCTGGAGGGGCACAGCGGACAGCTCGCCTTCGCATCTTACCGCAACAGCAACTGGGATCTCTACCTGGTGAATCCGAACGGCAGCGGCCTGCGGCGGTTGACCACCGGCGCGCAGGCGGAGTTTGCCCCGGCCTGGTCGCCGGACGGGCAGACCATCGCCTGCGACGTGTGGCAGACCGGCAGCACCGATGCCACGCAGCAGGGGGCGCCCACGCTGCAGAACCTGCAGGGCATCGCGCTGGTCGATGTCGCCAGCGGCACACAGCAGATGCTGCTGACCAATGCCTCGAGCCCCTGCTGGTCGCCGGATGGCACGCAGCTCGTCTTCACCGACTGGACACGTGGCCGCTGCCTCTCCGTCATCAACGTGCAGAGCAAAGTGGTCACCCAGCTCACCGTGCTGCCGACCTCGGATATGGAGGACATCCACCCGGTGTGGTCGCCGGACGGCACCCGCATCGCCTTCGAGCGGCGCGCGGACACCCTGCAGTTCAGCACGCTCTACACCGTGGCCACCACCGGCCTGCACCCCATCACCCAGTTGACCACCGGCGGCAAGGAGCACCTCCCCTGCTGGTCGCCCGACGGCACCAGCCTCGCCTTCGCCGCTGAGCACGACAACACGCTGGAAACCTACCTCATGCCCGCCACCCCCAACGCCGCCCCGCGCCAACTGCTCACCGGCACCAGCCTGAACGTGGCGAACGCATGGGGGCGGTGGTAGGAGTGTGGGAGTGTGGGAGTGGCGGTTGCGAAATACGCACCCGTCAAGCCCCGAATGGGGCGGCCATTTGATAGCCCAGGGTGGAGCAAAGCGTAACCCTGGGAAGGCGTATTATTCCATCTCCCCGTCGAGCCCTGAAAGGGCGCCATTCCATCAATGCCGTTGAATGAATGGCGCCCTTTCAGGGCTTGGCGACTCTTTCTACCCTACCCTAACCCAGGGTTCCGCTGCGCTGCACCCTGGGCTATCGAATGACGCCCCATTCGGGGCTTGACGGGTGCAAAATCCGGCTCCGCGGGAGCGTCGCCCTTCCGAGGTTCACCCTCCTGGGCCTGTTAAAGAACCCTCACGCTCTTTTTACCTTTTGTCTTTTTACTTTTCCCTCCCCATCGGTTATACTAAAGCCTATCTTAGAGCGCGCTGGAGGGGAGGTCGTCATGCATACCGATTTTCCGGAGACCATTGCCATCGGACTCTTGATCGCCTGTGAGGAGGCGCTGGGGGAGCTCTACACGGTGTATGCCGCGCAGGATGCCGAACTGGCGCCGTTCTGGACCGGGCTGTCCTCGGAAGAGCGCACCCACGCCACCTGGCTGCGCAACTTGCTCAAGTATCTGCAGCAGGGTGACATCCGTTTTCAGGAGAACCGCTTCCAACCCGATACCTTCCGCACCTTTCTCCACTACGTGCAAAGCCGCATCACGGAGGCCCGCGCCCGCGCCATCCCGCCCTTCGCCGCCCTCTCCATCGCCGTGGACATCGAAGGCGAGATGGTGGAGCAGTGTTTCTTCGAAGTGCTGGACGGCGACCGCCCCGAACTCCGCCGCACCCTCACCCTGCTCGCCTCCGCCACGGAAAAACATCGCCAGGTGGTGAAGGCGAAGTGGGAGGCGTATCGGCCTGAGTAATGCGGATTGCGGATGGTAGAATGCGGAATCATCAACCCGCCCGGGTGGGTACTCAGCACTGTATGGAAGCCGATGGCCATCGCGCTCCGTGCGGGTATTTCTGCATTCGTGTCCACTCCATAGAGTGCTTCCGAATGCAGGTCTCTTTCACCCGGAGCGCGATGGCCATCGGCTTCCAAACAGAGCTATAGACCCCACGGAGCCAGATGAGAGCACCGGGTGCATCATCCGAGCCGGCGGGAGCCTCGCTCTCCCGTATATACGATCACCAAGTATGTCTGAATCATCCACATCACCTCCCCTCCCCATCGGGTAGGATACGAATGACAATGCCCGTGGACGCGCGAGTGCCGCAATATTCCGCATTCCGCACTCCACAATCCGCATTACCAAGGGGGGGTTCGATGAGCGAGGCGAAGGTGACGGTCTTTTCCGTCGAAGCGGGGAAGGACATTGAGACGGAGCGGGTACAGAAGACGGCGGAGGAGTGGCGGCAGCAGCTCACGCCGGAGCAGTTCGCGGTGGCGCGGGAGGCCGGCACGGAGCCGCCGTTCAACAATGCCTACTGGAATAACCATGCGCGCGGCATTTACCGTTGTGTCTGCTGCGGCAACGACCTCTTCAACTCGGAGACGAAGTACGAGTCCGGCACCGGCTGGCCGAGTTTCTACGCGCCCATCGCCCCGGAGAACGTCGCCGAGAAACCGGATTACACCCTGGGCGTGGCGCGCACCGAGATCCACTGCGCCCGCTGCGACGCCCACCTCGGCCACGTCTTCGAAGACGGCCCCCCGCCCACCGGCCTGCGCTACTGCATGAACTCCGCCGCCCTGAAGTTCGTGCCGCAGGAGGAGATTGAGAAGAAGGCGGCATAAGGGTCGGGGACTGCCCCCGCGGTAAAGCACGTGAGTAGAACCAGCAGCACGTCACGAAATGGCATCCGTGCGATAACCAGCGCTCGGTCTGGGCTGTCCCCGCGTATAGGCAACCAGTTATAAATACGGACCGGTCGGGAACTGCCCCCGCGGTATAGCTCGTGAGTGGAACCAACAGCACGTCACGAAATGGCATCCGTGCGGTAACCAGCGCTCGGTCAGGGCTGTCCCCGCGTATAGGCAACCGGTCATAAAATACGGACCGGTCGGGGACTGCCCCCGCGGTATAGCACGTGAGTAGAACCAACAGCACGTCACAGAATGGCATCCATGCGGTAACCAGCGCTCGGTCTGGGCTGTCCCCGCGTATAGGCAACCAGTTATAAATACGCGGGGACAGCCCTGACCGGGCGTTCTTGTTCAAACCGGTGTGCCAAGCGCTACCCTGGTCGCGTGACATCCGCCGGGCTCTGCCGCGGGGGCAGTCCCCGGACCTGTCGGGGCAGTCCCCAACCCTTGCACTGCCCACCTGCTTATGGTATCGTAGCCTCGACTGGAGGCTTTGTTTCGCATGGTTGCATCGTTCCTGCATCGTTCCACCACCCTGTCGCTGTTGCGTAGCCTGTTGTTGCTGGCCTGTGGCCTGGGGGCTGTGTTTGTCTCCGCGCAGGTCACCCCGCCGCCCACCATCACCGCCTTCACCCCGACCAGTGGGCCGATCCGGACGGCGCTGGCCATCACCGGGAGCTATTTTACCGGGGCAGATACGGTGGCGTTGAACGATATGCCGATGGCCTTCACGGTGGTGACCGATAGCCTGATCACCGCCACCGTGCCGGACTATGCGTCCAGCGGGCTCATCTCCGTGTCCACCCCCGGCGGCACGGCCTACAGCCAGGAGCCCTTCACCGTGCTGGCCAACCCCACCTTCACCCCCGGCTGCGGGGCGGCAGGGACCACGGTGACCATCAGCGGTGCCGGCTTCACCGCGGCGACCGCCGTGGCCTTCAACGGGACGCCGGCGGAGTTTTCCATCGTCGACGCGACCACGATCACCGCCACCGTGCCGGATGGCGCCACCAGCGGGCCGATCTCGGTGAGCACCGCCGCGTGGACGGCCACCAGCGACGGCTTCTTCACCGCCCTCGCGCCGCCGCCAGGCTGGCAAGCGCCGCACATGGGCTGGCATCAGGCCGCCTTTACGGGGTACGCCACGGCGCAGGGGCAGGCGCCCATCGTGGTGGCGCGGGGCTTCGGGGAGTTTGCCCTGTGCGCTGCCGATGGCACGCTGCTGCGCACCATCTCCACCGGTGCGACCGGCCTGGTTGGCGCGTGCGCGGTCTCCGCGGACCGGCAGACGGTAGCCGTCACGATTCGGACGGAGGATTATGCGACGAATGTGGTCACCGGGGTGATCAAGTGTTACCGGGTCAGCGACGGGGCCTGCCTGTGTACCATCACTGAACCGTGCTACCAGTTCGCCGGCATCGTCTGCTCGCCGGATGGGCAGACGCTGGCCACCTGGGGGAATACCGTGACGGCGGATAGCTCACAGTCGTATTCCATCCAGTGCTGGCGGGTGAGCGACGGGGCCTGCCTGCAGACCATCACCGGGAACTTCTTCTGGATCAGTTGCCTGGCCTTCTCGCCGGATGGGCAATTTCTGGCCGCCGCGGCGACGCTCAATGATTGGGTGAACGGCACGTACACCAGCACCAACGCCGTGCAGCTCTGGCAAGTCAGCGATGCCGCCTGCCTGTATACCGTCCCCGATACCGCGTATCAACAGATCAACGCGCTGGCCTTCACCCCGGATAGCCGGACACTGCTGGTCGGCGGCCCCGGCGAGGCGATCAATGGCTCGCTCATCAAATTCCTGCGGGTGAGCGACGGCGCCTGTGTGCAGGAGATCACCAGCGATTACGGCTGGATGAACGCTATGGCGCTCGCGCCGGACGGCCAGACGCTGGCGGCCAGCGGGTTCACCATGCAAACCGATGGCACGACCGCCTATCCCATCACCCTCTGGCGGGTGAGCGACGGCGCCTGGCTGCGCACCCTCACCGGGCCGAAGCGGATGATTGCCGCGCTGGCCTTCACCCCGGATGGGCAGACGGTGATCTCCAGCAGTGACGATGCCATCGCCCTGGGCTGGCGGGTGAGCGACGGGGCGTGCCTCGGCACCCAGCATGGCCCGTATTACTGGATGTCCGCCATGGCCCTCTCGGCGGACGGGCAACTGCTGGTGACCGGCGGGGGCGACCATGGCGCCGGGGTGGGCCCTGCCCGCTGCTGGCGCCTGAGCGATGGCGCCGGCCTGCGCGCGTATGCCGCGGCGATGACCGTGTCGGCGGTGGCGGTTTCGGCTGATGCCCACCTGCTGGCCATCGCCGGCCAGGGCTTCACCAACCCCAACGGGACGCCGGTCACGCTGCTGCGGGCGAGCGACGGCGTCTGCCTGAAGTCGCTCACCGCGCAACCCTGCGTCACCTTCCTGGCCTTCACCCCGGACGGGAAGACGCTGATCACTGCCGGGAGCGGGCAGTGGTATGGGGGCACGCCGACGGTCAAAGTCTGGCGGCTCACCGACGGCGCCTGCCTGCGCACCATCACCGTGCCACATGGCAATCTGCGCTGCCTGGCGCTGTCCCCGGACGGGAACACGCTGGCGACCGGTAGTTACGGCGCAACCTGGGATTTTCTGGGTGATGGGGCGGTCAATCTCTGGCGGGTGAGCGACGGCACGCTGCTGCGGACGTTCACCGAGGCGCGGTGTAATATCACCGCACTGGCCTTCTCCCCCGATAGCCGGACGCTGGCGACCGGGTACGCGAGCTATATGAATGGCGAGCGCAACGGCACCATTGACGTGCGGCGGGTGAGCGACGGCGCCCGCCTGCAGACCATCGCCGCGCATCACACCGAAATCATGGCGCTGGCCTTCACCCCGGATGGGCAGATGCTGGCCTCAGGCGGGTGGGACCATGCGCTGAAGCTCTGGCGCGTGGCGGACGGCGCCTGCCTGCAGCTCCTCACCGATTTCACCAGTGCGGTGAACGGCCTGGCCTTCACCCCCGACGGGCAGCACCTGGCGGCCTGCGGCGACGACGGCCTGGCGCTCTGGGATTTCCCCGGGCCCGCCATCACCGCCGTCACCCCGGGCAGCGGCCAGATGGGCGCGACGGTGACGATCAAGGGCAGCCGCTTCACCGGGACCACGGCGGTGACTTTCAACGGCACGCCGGCGGCGTTCACGGTGGTGAATGATACCACCATCACCACGGTGGTGCCGCTCCGCGCGACCAGCGGGCACATCACGGTGGCAACGGCAGGCCGCACAGCGACCAGCCACTCGGTGTTTTCCGTCATCACGCCGGTGGTCACCGCCGCGACGCTCACCACCGCGCCGCTTGCCTCACAGCCGGTGCACACCGCCATCACCCTCACCGCGACGGCGAAGTGCGCCGGGCCGGTGGAGTACAAATTCCGCGTGTGCTGCGCCGGGCGCTGGAGCGACCTCACCGGCTACACCACCACCGCCACCTGCACCTGGCAACCCACCCAGGTGGCCAAATACACGCTGACCGTGTGGGCGCGCGCCGTGGGGCACACCGCGAAATACGATGTGATGAAATCGTGCTACTACACCATCACCGACCCGCCGCTCACCGCGGTCTCGCTGACCGCCACCCCGGCCTCCCCCCACCCGGTGAACGCCGCCATCACCCTCACCGCCGCCGCCACCGGCGGCGGTCGGGTCGAATACAAATTCCGCGCCGGCACCTTCGACGCCTACGGCTGGCACTGGCAAGACCTCACCACCGGCTACACCACCCGCCCCACCTGCCCCTGGCGCCCCACCCAGGCGGCGAACTACACCCTGGAAGTGTGGGCGCGCACGGTAGGCCACAGCAATGAGTATGATATGAAGGGGACGCTGGTGTATTCGATCCGGTAGGGAACGGTTATATAAACATACCGTAGGGAACGCCCTCCGTGGCGTTCCGCGTCGCGTTGACCCGTCGGTGAGGGGAGAACGCGATTGGTGATCACCAATGGCCATTGTTCGGTTGCCGACAGGTCAACGATAACAGGAACGCCACAGAGGGCGTTCCCTACGTGATCGGTTTCCGCATATACAACCGGCCCGGGAGGGCGACGCTCCTGCGGAGCCAGATGAGAGAACCGGGTGCATAATCCGGCTCCGCAGGAGCGTCGCCCTCCCGGATATGACTCGTCCCCAGGCTTGCATGCTCAAAGGCCTTGTATTGCCTTGCGGCCTGTGTTATGGTTAGGTATAGCGATTTTTTGCGGAAGGGGAATGCGTAACAGGAGGTATTGGCGATGGCGATGCAACCTGGGCGGGCGCGACGGAAGCGCATCTGGCCGGTGGTGCTTATTGGCCTGATTCTGCTGCTGCCGGGATGGTGGTTTTTCTCCTGGCTGCTCTTTATGCTCCAGCAGCCGGTGCCGAATGCGCGGGAGATTTTCACGCGGGCGGGCGAGCAGGTGGTGGTGTCGCTGCCGTCATCGGGGCTGACCACCACGGACATCTACACCATGTCCCTGCACGGCACCGTCCCCGGGGTAGGCATGCTCCCCAACCGGCGCGGGGAGCCGGGCACCACTCCGAGCCCGTCACTGGCGGAGATGCAGGCGCTGATGGCTGCCAATCAACCGGCGCTGGATACGCTGCGGCAGGGCCTACACGCCGAATATTGCGAAAAGTACTCGTCCCCGCTGGGGAATACGCTCTTCCCCCACTTCGCCAAGATCAACACCCTGGAGCGCGTGCTGGCCGCGGATGCCTATACGCGGAGCTGCGCCGGCGATTGGGCGGGGGCGATGACCAGTTGCCTGGACGGGCTGCAGGTGGGCGAAATGGTGCCGCACAAGGGCATCCGCTTGAGCCTGTTGGTCGGTGTTGCCGGACAGGCGACGGTGCGCCGGCAAGCTTGGCAGATCGTGCCGCACCTCTCCGCCGGCGAGGCGAGCGCGGCCGTGCACCGGCTGGAAGCGATCATGACGCAGCGCGTGACGTCTGACGAGGTGATGAACCGTGAACTCGGAGTGCTGCGCGGCTTCACCAGTGCCAGCGCGGAGATGAGCTTCCGCTTCACCGAGGAGTATGCCGCCGCCCAGAACGCCCTGCTGCTGGCCACGCTGGCGCTGCAGGCCTACCAGGCCGACCATCATGCATACCCCCCCGCCCTGTCCATGCTGTCAACAGCCTACCGGACCGCCCTCTCCACCGACCCGCTCAACCCCGTGTCCCCCTTCCACTACCGGCTCACGACGCAAGGCTACCTCCTCTACAGCATCGGCCCCGACCACAAAGACGACGGCGGCACCCCCAGCACCGACGGCCTGCGCACCCCCATGGACGACGACCGCGCAACCGCCTGCAAATTGACCTCCACCGGGGATATCGTGGCGGGAGTGAATGTGCGTTAGCTCAGATAAACGTAGGGAACGCCACGGAGGGCGTTCCCTACGTGATCGGTTTCCACGTATACATCCGGCCCGGGAGGGCGACGCTCCTGCGGAGCCAGATGAGAGAACCGGGTGCATAATTCGGCTCCGCAGGAGCGTTCGACCCAGAGGCTCTCGACGGGGCGTCGCCCTCCCGAGCCATCAAAGACGTGCCACCTATCGGAGGCCATTTATGAGATCAGTTACCATGAACCTCGAAGTGCTCGATTGCCATTGCGACACGTGCGAAGAGCAGTTCGAACATTATAAACTCTCCGACTTTGTGTATGGGGAATTGCTGCTTAGTTCGGAAGATGGTAAGCAGCTTGTGTATTTAAATACTTTTGAAGATTCGGTCTTTGATGAAGTGTGCGACATTGTCAAGGATATCTGTCGAAAAGATGACGAAGACAAAATTAGACAGGCAGTAAATACCGCTTTAGGTTATGCGTATGATCTAGTCGAAGGCCAGCGGGTGTTTAAAGATTTGAAAAGAAAGTGTCCAAAATGTGGTTCGACAAACCTGAGGTGCTATTATAGAAAAGATTGGAAAACAATGACACTCCGCTGTGCAGAACATTACGAATGGGATAAATTGAGTGTTGACGAGAAAAAACTGTTGCTGGCTGGTGTAATCGGTGATGGGAAATGATGCGTGTCGGGTTACGGTAGGGAACGCCCTCCGCATACGCGGGGACAGCCCAGACCGAGCGTATATGCACATACCAGGTGCCAATCGCTACCCTGGTCGCGTGACATCCACCTAGCGTTGCCGCGAGGGCAGTCCCCAGACCCGGCCCGGGAGGGCGACGCTCCCGAATACGCAGGTTCGACAAGCGACGGGCCAGGGGATATAATGCCGGTGGAAAAGATTCATTAGTTATTACAGGGACACGCCATGAAAAAAACACCACCGCACCAGATCCGTAACAGCACTGCCGAATTCCTCATCTTCACCAGGCAGGCGGGTGAGGATGGCATCGAGGTGCGGGTGGAAGATGAGACGGTCTGGTTGACACAACGATTAATGGCCGTATTGTTCGATGTTGATGTGAGAACGATCAATGAGCACCTGGGCAATATCTACCGGACCGGTGAGCAACAGATGGGGGCAACTATCCGGAAATTCCGGATAGTTCAATTGGAAGGTACGCGCGAGGTCGCTCGCGAGGTCGAGCACTACAATCTCGACGCCATCATCGCTGTGGGTTTCCGCGTTAATTCCGCCCGCGCCATACAGTTCCGGCAATGGGCGACCGGGGTGTTGCGCGATTTTGCCATTCGGGGCTATGTGCTGGATAAGGAACGCCTGAAAAACGGGGCGGTATTCAGCAAGGAATATTTCGACCATTTGCTGGCCGAAATCCGCGAAATCCGCGCGAGCGAGCGGAAGTTTTATCAGAAGATCACCGATATCTACGCCACGGCCATCGACTACAACGTGGATGCCGAGACGACGCAAACCTTTTTTGCCACGGTGCAGAACAAGCTCCATTTCGCCATCCACAGGCACACCGCCGCCGAATTAATCATGGAACGGGCGGACAGCACCAAAGACAATATGGGGCTGACCACCTGGAAAAATGCCCCGCACGGGAAAATCATCAAGCCGGATGTCGCTATCGCGAAGAATTACCTTACCGAACGGGAACTGAAGTCACTCGATCGCTTTGTGACCATGTATCTCGACTATGCCGAAGATCAGGCCGAGCGGAATATCCCCATGACCATGCACGATTGGGCGGGCAAGCTCAACGCGTTCCTCCAGTTCAACGAGCGGGACATCCTCGATAATCCCGGCAAGGTTACCCAGGAAGTCGCCCGGGCCTTTGCGGAGAGCGAGTTCGAGAAATACCGCATAGTGCAGGATCGCCTGTTCGAATCCGACTTCGACCGCCACATGAAGAAAGCCCTGCAAGGGGGAATGGATACGCCTGAACAAGGCTCATTTGTAATCCCCCATGAAAATGAGCGGTAAAACCGTTCCACCGCATATATAACCAAGCCCCTGGAGCGCGAACCCCCGTCGAGAGCCTCTGGGTCGAACGATCCTGGTGAGCCGATGAGAGAACCGGGTGCATAATCCGGCTCCGCAGGAGCGTCGTCCTCTCGAAGGTGCCTGGTCCATTGTCTGAACCATGATTGAAGGATGTGTCGGTGGAAGGTCTAGCCTTCATAGGTTCAGCTTTTCTGTCGACGACGGCACTCCGCTTCGCTACGAGCCTGACTACTACTCGACCACAGATGTTTTGCGGGATTAGTATCTCTGGAGCGCGAACCTCCTGGTGAGCAGATTATAGTTCTGTTCACGGTGCTCTCATCTGCTCACCAGGAGGTTCGCGCTCCAGGGAAATCACATGCCGCAGAATTATGATGGTCGAGTACTACAAACGGGCTTACGTAGATTCGCTCGCCGTACGTAGTCAGCTACGCAGCGGAGCGGAGTAGCGTTCGGCGATAGCATAGCGTATCACTTCATCGCCCTACCCTCCGTCGACAAAATCCTAAAATCCTCAAATCCTTAAATCCTGGTTCAGACAATAAGAGCAGTCCCCGGACCCTCCCCTCTGCTTGCATCGCCCACCGACTTATGCTATCGTAGCTTAGAATGGAGGCGTTGGCGCAGCATGATCGCATCTTCACCGCACGGTTCAACCGCATTGGCGTGGTTACGTTCCCTGTTTCTCCTGACTTGTGGCCTGTGGGCGGTGCTGGCCGGGGCACAGGTGGCGCCACTCCCGACCATCACTACGTTCAACCCGGCTGCCGTCTCGCCAGGTACGGCGGTGACGATCACCGGCGCCGGCTTCACGGGGGCTACGGCGGTCACCTTCAACGGGACCAGGGCGCGTTTCAAAGTGGCGAGCGAGATGACGATTGTCGCCGTCGTCCCGGACAAGGCGACCAGCGGGCCGATCGTTGTGAGCGGACCGCACTGGACAGCCGGCAGCAGTACCGTCTTCACCGTCCTCGCGGCGCCGCCCGGTTGGCAGGAGGCGCGCCGGCGCTGGTATCTGCCGGCGTTTACGAATTATCATCCCGATAACTCCCCCCCGGATATCAATACCAGCGCCTTCTCCCCGCGGACATCGCTGATCGCCGCGGCGCAGGGGTTCACGGAAGTTGCCCTGTACCAGACCGATGGCACGCTGGTGCGTACCATCAACGTCGCGCAAAGCCGCATCACCAGCCTGGCCTTTTCACCGGATGGCGAGGTGCTGGCGTCCGCCGGGCATAACGAGGCAGGCGAGGTGAATGGCGATGAGGCGATCAAGCTCTGGCGGGTGAGCGACGGCGCCTACCTGGGCCTGCTGCCCGGCATCACCGGCATCACCAGGCTGGTCTTCTCGCCGGATGGGCTATTGCTGGCGGTGGTCTGTCTTGAGAAGGATGGGCAAGGCAACACGCGCGGTTCGGTCAGGCTGCTGAGGCTCAGCGACGGCGCTTGCCTGCAGACGCTGACCGGCGATGCCTCCTTCGCCGCCATCGCTTTTTCGCCGGATGGGCAAACGCTGGTCACCGGCAGCAACCCCGCCCGTGGCATCCACGACCTCATCAAGTTCTGGCGCGTCAGCGACGGCGCCTGCCTGTGCACCACCGCCAATGGTCCCCAATGCGTCCGCGCGCTCGCTATCTCTCCGGATGGCCAGACGCTGGCTGCCGGCGGCTATAACGATCGGGACACCTACTTCGAAGGGATCGTCCAACTGTTGCGCATGAGCGATGCCGCTCCGCTGCGCACAATCTCCACGTATGATGCGACGGTGTATGCGTGTGCCTTCTCCCCGGATGGGCAAACGCTGGCCGCCGGCGCGGAAATTGACACCATCCGGTTCTGGCGCGTGAGCGATGGCGCCTGCCTGCAAACGTGCAAGAGCAGTCAGTTCGAGTACACCATGCTGGCGTTCTCCGCGGACGGACAGTTGCTGGTTGCCGGTGGTGAATTCGCGGCGCTCGAGCTCTGGCGGGTGAGCGATGGCACCTGTGTGCGCACGCTGACCGGCCCGGCCCCCCCGTCCTCCACCATGGCCTTCTCGCCGGATGCGCAGTGCCTGTTCACCGGTGACTCCGGCTCCGTGCAAAATCGGCAGGCGAGTGACGGCGCCTACTTGCGCACGCTGCGCGAGTTTCCCGGGATGCCACCGATGTTCCCACCGGTCCTGTCGCCGGATGGACAGTGGCTGGCCTATTGCATGCCGGGCATGGGGAACGATTCCTGGCTTGATGTCACGCGCATGAGCGACGGCGCCCGCATCCTGACCGCGGGCATGGGATGGGCCACGGCGCTGGCCTTCACGGCGGACGGGCAAATGCTGGTCGCCGCGTCCGATGGGCAGACGCCGGGCACCCATGTCGTGAAGTGCTGGCGCATGAGCGACGGTACGTGCCTGCGCACCTGGACCTGGACGAGCAGTGGCGTCTTTCCCCTGGTGGTGTCGCCGAATGGGAGAGTGGTGGTCGTGGCGGGGTACGAGGTGCCGGCAAACGGAAAGTGCTCTGGCGTCATCCGGCGCTGGCGGGTCAGCGATGGCGCGGCCTTGCCGGTCATCCGGTTGGGCGACAATATCCCCAGAGTGCTGGCCGTGGCGCCGGATGGGCAGACGCTGGCGGTCGGCGCGGACACCATCGAGCTGCGGCGCTTCAGCGATGGTGCGCATCTGCGGACCATCCGCGGGCATAGCGGCATCACCACATCCCTGGCCTTCTCCCCGGATGGCCGGATGCTGGTGTCCGGCGGCGGGGATCATACGCTCAAATGCTGGCGGGTGAGCGACGGCGCGTGCCTGCAAGTCCTCCCCGGGTATGGCGCGCCGGTGGGTACCCTGACCTTCTCCCCGGACGGACGCTCGCTGGCCACCAGTGGCGGGGACGGCGTGGCCTGCTGGGAATTCACCGTCCCCACCCTCGCCTCCTTCACGCCTGCCAGCGGCCCCGCCGGCACCCGGGTGACGCTCTTCGGGCAGGACCTGGCCGGGGCCACCGCGGTCACCTTCAACGGCAGGGCGGCCTCCTTCACGGTGGTCGATGACACCACGCTCACCGCCTGCGTGCCCTCCGGCGCCGTCAGCGGGCGCATCAGCGTGACCACGCCGAACGGGAAAACCGTTAGCCTGGATCGCTTCCTGGCCATCCCCACCCCGCCCCTCACCGCCGTCACCCTCACCGCCTCGCCGACCACATCCCAACCGGTGCATACCCCCATCACCCTCACCGCAAAGGCGACCGGCGGCGGCGTAGTGGAGTACAAATTCCGCGTCTGCGAAGGCGGGCAGTGGCGCGACCTCAGCGGGTACACGACCACGCCCACCTGCGTCTGGCAACCCACACAGGCCGGCAAGTACACCCTGGCCGTCTGCGCACGCACGGTGGGCAAGAACGTGCCGTATGCAGTGAAGCGGACGATAAGATATACGATTTGGTAGGGAACGCCCGCTTGTCTGAACCAGGATTAAAGGATTTGAGGATTGTAGGATGTGTCGGTGGGAGGTTTACCTATTGGATGGTCACTTGTATCTGTCGACGACGGCACTCCGCTTCACTGCGTGCCTGACTACGAACCTTTACGCTTGCTATTTGCTCGGAAGCGGGGGAAGAAGCGGTAACATCTTACAGAGAAGCCATAGGTTTGTAGTCAGCTACGCAACGCAGTGGAGTAGCGTCGCCGGTCGAAAAGCTAACGAATTACAAGATAAGCCTACCGTCGACAAATCCTAAAATCCTTTAATCCTTAAATCCTGGTTCAGACAATAGGGCAGTCCCCAGACCAGTTATTTTATTGCTTTCTTGCAAAAGAGGGGCTATTATTGTTACATTCTGCCGCAAATTTACGACTATAGCTATAGAGAGAGCGCCTGTGGCTCGGTTGAACGATCCCCCGTCATGTGCCGGAGCATGCTGCACTCCGGTGGGCCATTGATTGCCAATACGATGGAGGTAAAATTCGCATGGTAGCATCCCCAACGGGGCGTTCCCCCCTGCTGTCGCATCTGCGACGCCTGTTTCTCCTTGCCTGTAGCTTGTGGGCCGTATATGCCGGGGCGGTGACGGCCTTGCCGCCGGTGATCACCGGCTTCAGCCCGACCAGTGCCTCGCCGGGGACGACGGTGACGCTCACCGGGCGCCACTTCACCGAGGCGACTGGGGTGTATATGCATCTGTGGGCGGCTCATACGGGAGCAGCCCCATATGATGGCGTGCCGTTTACCGTGGTGAATGATGCCGTGATCACCTTCACCGTACCGCAGATGCTCCTCTCGCATACGTATGTCGGCGATCCGGTCACCGTGTTCACCCCCGCCGGCATGGCCTCCAGCGCGAAGCCGTTCACCTATCTCCCGAACCCAACGTTCACGCCCGGCTGCGGGGCGACCGGGACAACGGTGACTCTCACCGGCGACGGCTTCACCGGGGCGATGGCGGTCACCTTCAACGGCGTGAGGGCGAAGTCTTTTTCCGTGCAGAATGCGACCACCATCCGCGCCACCGTTCCGGCGGGAGCGACCAGCGGGCTGATCACGGTGAGCGGGCTGGGGTGGTCGGCCACCAGCACCACCCTTTTCACCGTCCTCGCGGCACCCGCGGGCTGGCAGGAAGCCCAAATGCGCTGGCACCAGTCCGCGTTCTTCGGCGTCAGCGCCTACGCCCCGGCACAGTCGCTCATCGCCGTGGTGCAGGGGTTCATGGAGGTCGCCCTGTATCAGACTGACGGCACGCTGGTGCGCACGCTCAGCACCGGGCAACCCGGCATACAATCGCTGGCCTTCTCCCCGGATGGACAAACGCTGGTGTCCTGCAACAGCGTTACTTCGTATACCGGGATGACGGTCGGCACCATCAAGTGCTGGCGCGTGAGCGATGGCGCCTGCCTGCGCACGCTCACCGGCTTCACCGGGATCACCCAGGCGGTCTTTTCGCCGGACGGAGAAACACTGGCTGTCGTCTGCTACACGGGGAACCGGGGCGGGCAAGGCCTCATCAGCAGCAATATCAGGCTCCTGCGCGTGAGCGACGGCGCCTGCTTACGCACCTTTGCCGACTGTTACGATATCGCCGCCGTGGCCTTCTCGCCGGATGGGCAGATGCTGCTCTCCGGTGGCCGAGCCTACTCCTCTGCTTCTGCCACCGTCTGGCGCTGGCGGGTCAGTGATGGCACCCTCCAATTTACCTATCACGCCTGGTATGGGGGCGTCAACACGGTGGCATTCTCGCCGGATGGCCAATGGGTGGTGGCCGGTGGTTACGTAGAGGGGGTGAACGGCCAGCGCGACGGGAACGTAGCCTGCTGGCCGGTGAACACCTTCGCCCCCCTGTATATCTGCGCTCTGCCGTATAACCCCGTTGATTCGCTCGCCTTTTCCCCCGATGGACAAACGCTGGCGTCCGGCGGTGACATGGGCTCCATCAATTTCTGGCGAGTGAGCGATGGCGCCCTGCAGCAAACGATCAATGGCTACGGCTTATCGATCACTATGCTGGCCTTCTCCGTGGATGGCCAACAACTGATTTCCGACAGCACTGACGGTACGCTCTCGTGCTTGCAGGTGAGTGACGGCACCTTGCTGCACCTGATGACCGGCCAGGGTGCCTCCATCAACGCCATGGCCTGCGCACCGGATGGGCAGACATTGCTCACCAGCAATTGGCTCACCGTGCAAAGCTGGAATATGGACGATGGCACCGGCCTCCACGCCACCGATTACCAAGGCGTGGTGCGGGCGCTGTCGCCGGATGGACAATGGTTTGCTACCAATATTGAGATGCTTGATTCCGATACGTTCAGCGAGGTGATCAAGATTCTACGGACCAGTGACGGGGCCAATGTCTGTACGATTCCGAATGTCCCCGGATCGGTGATGGCGCTGGCCTTTTCACCGGATGGGCAGATGCTGGCCGCCACGATCATGGATGCCGGGGGCACGAGCGACGCGCTGAAGATCTGGCGGATCAGCGATGGGGCCTGTGTGCGCACGTTCTCCTGGAGCAGTTCCCAGCCGTATCTCGCGATCGCCTGGTCTCCGGATGGCACCACGGTCGCGACCATCGGGAATGAGATTGGCACGGATGGTTGGTTCGGCGGCGTCGTCCGATGCTGGCGGGTGACTGATGGCACCGCGTTGCCGGCGATGACCCTGACCAGAAATGCGCTCTACACCCTCGCCTTCGCACCGGAAGGCGACATGCTGGCCACCGCGGGTATCGATGATACGCAAGGCATTCCGCGCGGCACCATCCAGTACTGGCGCACCACGGATGGCACGTGCCTGCGCACGCTTGCCGCGCATGATTACGGCGTGTGGGGCCTGGCGTTCAGCCCGGATGGCCAGACGCTGGCGTCCAGTGGTCTCGACGGCACCACCAGGCTCTGGCGGGTGCGCGACGGCGCCTGCCTGCAACAGTTGACGGGCTATAGCTCCTTGGTCACCAATCTGCTGTTTACCCCGGACGGGCGGCATCTGGCCACCTGCGGGCAGGACGGCCTGGCGGTCTGGGAAGTCACCGTGCCCGCCCTCGCCTCCTTCACCCCCGCTGGCGGTCCGGCCGGCACAGCGGTGACGCTCTTCGGGCAGGACCTGGCCGGCGCCACCGCGGTCACCTTCAACGGCAAAGCGGCGTCCTTCACCGTGGTGGACGACACCACCCTCACCGCCCTAGTGCCCCCCGGCGCGACCAGCGGGCGCATCGCGGTGCGCACGCCAAACGGAGATGTGGCCAGCCTCGATGCGTTCCAGGCGCTGAAAACCCCGCCGATCTCCGTCGTGACGCTCACCGCCTGGCCGGCCTCTGCACAGCCGGTCAACACCGCCATCACCCTCACCGCCGGCTGCAAAGGCGGCGGCGTGGTGGAGTACAAGTTCCGCGCCTGTGCCGGCGGGGTCTGGAGCGATCTCACCGACTACACCACCACCGCCACCTGTGTATGGCAGCCGTCACAGTACGCGAAGTACACGCTGGCCGTGTGGGTGCGCACGGTGGGCAACAGCGCGAAGAAGTACGAGGGATCGAAGTCCATCAGCTTCACCGTGACGCCCCCGCCGCTCACCGGCGTCACGCTCAGCGCGTCGACAGTTGCCCCCCAACCGGTAAAGACCCCCATCACCCTCATCGCCACCCCCGTCGGCGGCGGCAAGGTGGAGTACAAATTCCGCGCCGGCTACGCTGATGCCAGGGGCTGGCACTGGAAAGACCTCACCGGCTACACCACCAAAGCGACCTACCGCTGGACCCCCACCCTGGTGGCGGACTACACGCTGGAAGTGTGGGCACGCGAAGCAGGGACGGGGATGCCGTACACGGTGAGGGGGATGCTGGGGTATACGATTCGGTAGGGAACGGTTGGGAATTGCCCCTTTTGTCTGAACCGTGATTAAAGGATTAAAGGATTTTAGGATGTGTCGGTGGGAGGTTTACCTATTGGATGGTCACTGTTATCTGTCGACGACGGCACTCCGCTTCGCTACGAGCCTGACTACGTACGGCGAGCGAATATGCGCCAGCCCGTACGTAGTCAGCTACGCAGCGGAGCGGAGTAGCGTTCGGCGATAGCACAGCGTATCACTTCATCGCCCTACCCCCCACCGATAAAATCCTACAATCCTCAAATCCTTAAATCCTAGTTCAGGCAATGGTCAGTATTTATGACCCCTTCGGGGGTACGGTAACAGGAACGCCACGGAGGGCGTTCCCTACGTGACCGGTTTCCGCATATACAACCGGCCCGGGAGGGCGACGCTCCTGCGGAGCCAGATTATGCACCCGGCTCTCTCATCTGGCTCCGCGGGAGCGTCGCCCTCCCGAATATATGATCGCTCAGTCCCCTTAATACCGCCCGTATTCCGCCACCAGCTCCATCACGCGCTGGTATTGGGCGAAGCTGACGTTGTCGGGTACGGAGTGGTCGGAGTGGTAGATGTAGCCGCCGCCTTGTTTGGCCACGGGGAGCTTTTCGGCGATTTCCTCTTCGATGACGCGGGGGTCGGGGTCGGCCATGGCGCGCACGTCGATGCCGCCCATGAAGGTGAGGCGGTCGCCGAATGCTCGCTTGATGGTCGCCAGGTCGTTGCCCGCCTTCACCTCCAGCGGGTGCAGGCAGTCAAAGCCGGTCTCGATGATGGCCGGCAATAGCTCGACGATATAGCCGCAGCTATGCAGGATCATCCACTTGCTCCGGCTCTTGAAATAGTTGCAGATCAACTGGTGTGACGGCATCACCAGCTCGCGGTACATCGCCGGGGAGAAGAAGCTGCGCTGCTTGAAGCCCAGGTCATCGGCGATCCAGCCGGCGTCGACATCGAACCCCCGCGCGAACATCTCCTCGGCGATCTCCACGCTGAGCTGCGCCCGCGTCATCAGCATATCCTGCACCCACTCCGGCTCGTCCACCATCGCCATCAGCACGCGGTCCGTGCCGCACATATCGCAGATGCGCGTGAAGCCGGTGTAGATGCTCAGCGTGACGAAGCGCCCCTGCCGGCGCATGGCGTCGTAGGCGCCGTGCCAGTAGTCCCAGCCGACGCGCGACTCGTTCCACGTCATGCGCGGCTTCACCGCCTCCCAGTCCGCGCGCGACTTGATGGCGAAGTCGAGGAGCTCCGGGGTGGAGGCCTGCCCCTTCCAGTTCTTCACCGTGGCGCCGTCCGCCCCGGTGGCGATGATGTACGCGTCCGTCTCCTCCAGCGTCTGCGCGGGGAGCTGGAGCGAATTGTCCGTGTGGACCTCGGCAATGTCGAGATCGAAATAGTCTCGCGGATCCGCCTCCGCCGGGAACCCCTCCCCGCGCCAGCGCGCCAGCGTGGTGCCCCAATACATATCATACACCGGAATGCGGTCGCCCTCGCGATGCTGCAATGCCAACTCCACCCGTTCACGCGATGTCATGGTCGCTCCTTGTGTGGTGAGATAGGGGGATTATAGCGGGGGATGGCTGCGGAGGCAATCTGCCAACCTCCGTGATGGCCAATTCATGCTCATACTCAGCAATGGTGCGAAACGTCGGTTTTGCGCATGAGTAAGAGTCCACCAGCATATTTGTGCCGAATGTGCTTCCCCTGGAGCGCGAACCTCCTGGTGAGCAGATGGTAGAGGCGGTGGCGGGCCGATAATCCGCTCACCAGGAGGTTCGCGCTCCAGGAAGGCTGATCCCGTAAACGTCTTTGGGCGAGGAGTAAGAGTAAGAATCATCCCATGGTCCGAAGCATACGACCTTGGATGGAAATTTTTGCCGCCCTCCGGCCACGCACCTGCCGGTATTGCACCCGCGTAGCCGCATCCCTTTACGGGTGCGCGAATCTAGGGAAGGTGTGGAGAAATAGCCCATTGAGCACGGGCACTAAAGTCGCGCACCCATAAAGGGATGCGGCTACGTGGCACTATGTCAACAAACGAGGCATCCGTACGAGAAGCCGAAGAGGGTATTTCCAGAAGAGTATGAGTAAGACTCCTCTTTCGACCATTTTTTCTGGCAGTTTTGTAGCCCCCGACCTCCTGGTCGGGGGCTCCCGCTACTGACTGGTGGTTAAGCGGGTATACACCTCCTCCGCGACGCCTACCGCC
>Ga0272448_1001421_pt1 | contig 32227 bp, 26 predicted proteins | sample YNPCB0191_FD_202220 | JGI IMG/M metagenome (GOLD analysis project Ga0272448, IMG submission 202220) | Hot spring sediment microbial communities from Yellowstone National Park, WY, United States - YNP-CB-019-1 | ecosystem: Environmental > Aquatic > Thermal springs > Hot (42-90C) > Sediment...
CCGGGTGGGGGTTGTGGGGGGGGGGGGGGGGGGGGCCCCCCCCCCCCCCCCCCAAAACCCCTCTCTTATCCACCGCCCGCGAAAAAGGCGAAGGGCGCCCCGGCTTTGACTTATATGCCCATCCGGAACTCCGCCAGCGGGGTGTATTCGGCCCCCGACGGCTTCAGGACGCTCTGGATGAGGGCAAAACTGTGCGCTTGCACCTCTCCCAGTGTCCCGATGTCGGTGGAGGAGACCAGGGCGCCCAGGCGGGAGAGGTCTGCCGAAGGGATGCGGTCCCGCACCCGGCCCAGGGTCAGGTGGGGGGTGAACTCCCGCCCCTCGGGGGGGAACCCCAGCGGCGCCATCGCCGCCTCTACCGCCCGTTGCAGGGCGGCCAGTTCCCCGCCAGCGGTCTGGACCCCCACCCAGATGACCCGTGGGCGCCGCGGGTTGGGAAAGCACCCCAGTCCGCCGACGGTGAAGGCGCAGGGCGAGGCCCGGGAGGCCACCGCCGCCAGCGCGGCCCGGATGGCATCCAGTTTCCCCACCGGCGTATCCCCCAGAAACTTCAACGTCAGGTGAATCCCCTCGGGCTTCACCCAGCGGACGCTCTCCAACGGGGCCTGCCGCTCCAGTTGCCGCTGGACCTGGGCCAGTTGGCGGATGATGGGTTCGGGAAGGACAATGGCAATGAACGTGCGGAGGGTGTCCACGGTCATCTGCTCCTGTTGATGGATGATGCCAGCAGGGAATAGGTTTTGCGGCGGCCTTTGGCCGTCGCAAAACCCCGTCCTTCCATCAACGGCAGGATAAATCCTGCTACGAGGCAGGATAAATCCTGCGCTACACTACGTCCCTTCTTCCCACGAGGCCAGGTAGCGCTCCTGCTCCGGCGTCAGGACGTCTATCTCCACGCCCATAGCCTGGAGTTTCAGGCGGGCAATCTCCCGGTCAATCTCCTCAGGGACGGTGTAGACGGTGCGCTCCAGCCGTTCGGCGTTGCGGAGGATGTAGGCCGCGCAGAGGGCCTGGTTGGCGAAGGACATGTCCATCACCGCGCTGGGGTGGCCCTCGGCGGCAGCCAGGTTGACCAGCCGTCCCTCCGCCAGCAGGTAGAGGCGGCGGCCGTCGGGCAGGGTGTACTCGTCCACGAACGGGCGCACCCGGCGCGGCGGCCCCCCGGCCAGTTCCTCCAGCGCCGGGATGTTGATCTCCACGTTGAAGTGGCCGGAGTTGGCCAGGATGGCCCCGTCCTTCATCACCTCAAAGTGCTGCCGGTCAATGACGTTGATGTCGCCGGTGGAGGTGATGAAGATGTCCCCCTGGGGGGCGGCCTCCCGCATCGGCATCACCCGGTAGCCGTCCATCACCGCCTCCAGCGCTTTCAGCGGGTCCACCTCGGTGATGATGACGTTGGCCCCCAGCCCTTTGGCGCGCATGGCAATGCCCCGGCTGCACCACCCGTACCCGGCGACGACGACGGTCTTCCCGGCGATGAGGATGTTGGTGGCGCGGATGACGCCGTCCATCGTGGATTGCCCCGTGCCGTAGCGGTTGTCAAAGAGGTGCTTGGTGAGCGCATCGTTGACGGCGATGATGGGGTAGCGCAGGACGCCCTGGCGGGCCATCGCCCGCAGCCGGATGACCCCGGTGGTCGTCTCCTCCGTCCCGCCGATGACGTTGCCGATGAGGTCGGTCCGCTCCTTGTGGAGGGTGCTCACCAGGTCCGCCCCGTCGTCCATCGTGATGTGGGGCCGGTGGTCCAGCGCGGCGTGGATGTGTTTGTAGTAGGTCTCGTTATCTTCCCCCTTGATGGCGAAGACGGGGATTTCGTAGTAGGAGACCAGGGCCGCGGCGACGTCGTCCTGGGTGGAGAGGGGGTTGGAGGCGGTGAGGACGACCTCCGCGCCGCCGGCCTGGAGGGTACGGGCCAGGTTGGCCGTTTCGGTGGTGATGTGCAGGCAGGCGGAGAGACGGACGCCCTTCAGAGGCTTCTCCGCCGCGAACCGCTCCCGGATGAGGCGGAGGACGGGCATCTCCCGCTCCGCCCACTCTATGCGCAGCCGGCCCGCCGGGGCCAGGTTCAAGTCTTTGATGTCGTGGTCTATGGGCATAGGTTGCTCCTTGTGGTGGGATGGGTGAAACGTAAAACGTGAAACGTAAAACGTGAAACGTGAAGAATGGGACACGGATGGGGCGGGTTTTCACGGGTGTGTATCCGTGTCCATCCGTGCAACCCGTGTTTATCCGTGTGCTATTTTGAATCGGACACGGATAAACACGGATGACACGGTTTTTTTCCGTGTCCATCCGTGCAACCCGTGTTCATCCGTGTGCTGTTTGAATGGGACACGGATGGGCACGGATGATACGGGTTTTCACGGTTTTTTCTCCGTGTCCATCCGTGCAACCCGTGTTCATCCGTGTGCTGGTTTCAAACTGTGTCGTCCTTCGCCTATCGCCTGGCTATTCGGCCAGCAGACCGTCCAGGCTCCCCCCGTCGTCAAAATGGTCCCGGAAGCGGCGGACGAAGTCGGTGGGAGTGTAGAAGTGGCCCTGGCCGCCGGGGTTCTCCAGGGCGTAGGTGGCGGCCAGGCTCCCCATCCGCCCGGCCAGGTCCCAGGGGAGGCCCAGGGCCAGCCCCTTGATCAGGCCGGCCCGGTAGGCGTCCCCCACGCCGGTGGGGTCGGCGACGTGGCGGGGCGGGACGGCGGGAATCTCGTAGAGGCGACCGTCGGCCCAGATGTGGGAGCCGTCGGCCCCGTAGGTCACCACGCAGGCGCGCGCGGGCGCCGCGTGAATCTCTTCGGTGCTCAGGCCGGTCTTCTGGCGGAGCATCTCAAACTCGTAGCCGTTGACCACCAGCAGGTCACAGCCGAAAAGCCCCGCGCGCAACTCTTCCCCGCTCAGGCGGATGATCTGCTGGCTGGGGTCGTAGAGGTAGGGGATGCCCAGTTCCTGGCACTCGGCCGCGTAGCGGACCATCGCCTGGGGGTCGTTGGGGGAGATCACGACCAGGTCTACGGGGTGGAGGTTCAGGGTACGGAAGGAGAGTTCCCGCGCCCGCGCCATCGCGCCCGTGTAGAAACTGCAAATCTGGTTGCCGTCCAGGTCGGTATTGGCAAAGAAGGAGGCGGTGAAGAGGTCGGGCTCCTCGCGGGTGAGGGTGGTGTCCACCCCGTGGGCCTCCAGCCACTGCCGGTACTCGGAGAAGTCCTGCCCGACGGTGCCCATCAGGTAGGGGCGCTCACCCAGGAGGGCCAGGTTGTAGGCGATGTTGGCCGCACACCCGCCCCACTGACGGCGCATATCGTCCACCAGGAAACTGAGGGAGATGCGGTGGAGTTGGTCGGGCAGGATGTGCTCCACAAAACGGCCCGGAAAGCGCATCAGGTAGTCGTAGGAGATGGAACCGGTGACGATGATGTTCATAGGGACTCCGTAAGGCGTGAAAAGTGAAACGTGAAATGTAGCGCAGGCTGTCGGCCTGTACCGGCCGGACTGGTGCTACAAGTGGGCAATCGCCTGTGAAACGTGAAGCGTAAAACGTAAAACGTAAAACGTGAAGCGTGAAGGTTCAGAGTGGCCAGACGATGATGTCGGGCTGACCGCCCCAGTCGCGGGCCAGGCGCTGCAGTTCCACCAGGATGCGGATTTTCTCCTCAAAGGGGAGTTGGGCCCGCTCCGCTCTGGCTCGCTCCACTTCCTGGAACCACTCCTCCCGGGTGAAGACCCGGTCGCCGAGGAGGATTTTGGGATTCTCTCCACCTGTGCTCATTATATGAGTCTCCTGCAAAAAGGTCATTTCACCGCCGAGACGCAGAGTACGCAGAGATTATGCTAATGTAGAACTCTGCGCTCTCGGCGTCTCTGCGGTGAGTTTTTGCAGTGAAGTCATTATATGGCAAGGTCAAACGGAAGGTCCGCAATATCCCGCAGCCGGCGGCCTTCTATCCTGCAATCCTCTGCAGACTCAGCCCGAACGGTGGGTACGCGATGCCTTTCTCGGTGATGATGCCCGTGACGTAGCGGTGGGGCGTGACGTCAAAGGCGGGATTGGCCACCCGCACCCCTGCCGGCGCGATGGGCGTCCCCCGGAAGAGCAGGTCGGTCACCTCCCCGGCGGGCCGCTCCTCTATCGGGATATCGTCCCCCGTCGGGGTAGAGAGGTCAATGGTGGAGGTGGGGACGCAGGGGTAGAAGGGGACGCCGTTCTCCTTCGCCACCACCGCCAGTTTGTAGGTGCCGATTTTGTTGGCGACGTCGCCGTTGGCGGCCACCCGGTCGGCCCCCACCAGCACCAGGTCCACCTGCCCGGTGCGCAGGAAGTGGCCGGCAGCGTTGTCGGCGATGAGGGTGAAGGGGATGCCCAACTGCTGCAGTTCCCACGCGGTCAGCCGGGCCCCCTGCAGGAGGGGACGGGTCTCGTCCACCAGGACGTGGATGCGCTTGCCCTGCTCGTGCGCGGTGCGGATGACGCCCAGGGCGGTGCCGTAGTCCACCGTCGCCAGCGCGCCGGTGTTGCAGTGGTGGAGGATGGTCGCGCCGTCGGGGACAATCGCCGCGCCGACCTCCCCCAGCCGCCGGTTCACCTCCACGTCCTCATCGGCGATGGCCTGGGCCTCCGCCAGCACCTGGTCCCGGAGGGCGTCGGGGTCGGACTCCGCCGCGCACCGCCCCAGGACCCGCTCCAGCGCCCATGCCAGGTTGACGGCGGTGGGGCGGGCGGCCCGCAGGACGGCGGCGGCCTCCTCCAGGTCGCGCCAGAGGCCGGCCCGGTGGGCGGCGCGGCTGCGGCGGGCCGCCAGCGCCAGGCCGAAGGCGGCAGCCGCGCCGATGGCCGGCGCGCCCCGGACCGCCATCTCCCGGATGGCCCGCGCGACCTCCTCCGGCGTCTCCAGTTCCAGAACACGGAACTCTGCCGGGAGGACCCGCTGGTCAATCAGACAGACTTTCCCTTCTCTCCACTCTACCGTCCGCATAAGCCGGATTATGGTAGCATGGGGATAGGGTTTTGTCAACTGGTCAACGAATCACCACTTCTCCCAGTTCCAGGGAATCTCCCGCGGGCTCACCATCCAGGGTCAGGGGTAGCCGCTCCCCAGTATCCACACGGTACATCCCGGCCATCAGCCGATACACACCCGGGGGCAGGTCGGGCGGGAGGTATACCCCGTGCCGGTCGGTCACCCGTTCTCCCACCGACCAGATGAAGGTCGGGGAGAGGTCGCCCCGGGGCTCGGCGTCGTTCTGCGCCACCAGATTCCCTGCGCTGTCCATCAGGTGCAGGAAGACCTTGTACCGCCCCGGCGGCGCGTCGGTCTCCCAGAAGAGGGTGACGGGCACCACGTCCCCAGGAACGAAAGGCCCCTCGCCGACGACATAACCGTGCAGGAGTATCTCCTGGCCGAATCGGGCGCGGACGGTGACCCGGGGCTCCTCCGGCAGCGGCCCCAGGCCGTAGAGGGCCACCCGAACCCGCCCGTACCAGCGGCTCCAGGCCGGATAGGCCCCGTCCGCCAGCTGGTTCTCCATCCGGCGCTCCGGGTCCGCCTCCCGGTCCCCCCAGTAGAGGACGAAGAGCCGCCGGTGGGAGGCGAGAATCGGCGTCAGCCACTCGCTGACCTGCTCCGGCGTCGGGTGGTACGGGGCCGGATAGAGGGGCAGGTTGCCCCGGTAGTAGTACGTGAAGACCTCCCACTGGTTCGGGGCGTTAAGAATGACGCCGTCCCCGGGCCGGCCCAGCGCGGCAATGTCGGCCGCGATGCCCCGGTAGTCGTCGCGGGCGTATGCCGGGTTGAAGTAGAGGTTGCGGAGGGAGGGGAGGAGGGCGTAAAAAGTGAAAACGTAAAACGTGAAGAGGGCAAAAGGATGCAGTCGTTTCGGAGCCGGAAGCCATCGGGCAAGGTTCTGGACGCCTGCGGCCAGCAGGATGCAAAAGGAGGGGAGAACGGTGAGCAGGAACTTGAGATAGGCCGGTTTGTAGAGGTCAAAGGCGAAGATGAGGACGAGGGGGACCAGCAGCCAGAGAGCCAGCGTCGCCACCGCGAGGGCGGTTTTGGAGCGGGGCCAGAGGACCGGGATCAGCAGAACCCCCGCGCCGATCAGTACCGGGCGGGCCGGTGCCGCTTCCAGGGTGAGCCCCACCGTCAGGGCGCGGAAGACGTCCAGAAGCGCCGCTCCCAGAGTGTACCCCCGCCCGGCGGAGGGCCATCCCGTCGCCCGAAGCGCGGTGGGCAACCAGGGCAGGTACAGGAACACCGCCAGCGCCTGGAGGGCGACCCACCACCGTAGGGGCAACCCTTGCGGTTGCCCCCCTACCGTGGTGATCCACCGCCCGAAGAACAGCAGGTTGTGCGCGACCAGGACGAAGGGGAAGGAATAATGGGTGTAGAGGCCGGCGGCGGCGACCAGGGCGTAGAGGAGGGCCGTCGCCGGACGCGGGCGGTGGAGGAGGCTCCAGAGGAGGTCGGTGGAGGCGACGGCCAGAAGGCCCAGCAGGCCGTACATCCGCGCCTCCTGGGAGTAGTAGACGGCCAGGGGCGAGATGGCGGCCAGAAACGCGGCCCCCGCGCCCACTCCGGCCCCCAGCATCCGCCGCCCCAACCGTCCGGTCAGGGCGACCGTCAACAGACCGATGTACACGGAAAGGGAACGGACGGCGAACTCGCTATCGCCCGTCGGGATGCGCCAGAAGTGGAGCAGCAGGTAGTAGCCCGGGGGGTGGATGTCCCCCCGCGCCGCCGCGATGACCAGTGGGATGGTACGCTGGGCCGCCCGGATGGCGTTCCCCTCGTCGTTCCAGAAGGACTGGGCATCCAGCCGGTAGAAGCGCAGGCCGGCCGCGATCAGCAAAATCACACAAAGACCCAAAGGCCACAGAGAATTTGCTCTTTTCCCTTCGTGTCTTTGTGTCTTTGTGTGAGAAAAACTCGCGTTCATCTTACCCCAGCAGCCGCTGGCGCATCAGGCGGGGCGGGAGGCTGCCGCAGCCCAGGATGGCATCGTGAATCTGGCGCATGGAGGCCTCCGGATGGGCGCGCCGGTAGTCCGCCACCAGGTCCAGGATGGCCAGTTTGCCCATCAGGTAGGACTGGGGTTGGGTGGGACTGGTGGTGTACCGGCGGACCTCCGCCAGCGCGTTGGCCGGCTCCAACTGGCACTCCCGCACCAGAAAGTCCACCGCCTCGTCCACCGACATCCCGCGCGTGTGGATGGAAACGTCTATGATGATGCGCGCGGCCCGCCATAACTGGTCGGCGAGGCGGCCCAGGCGCTGGATGGGCTCGGCGATGTAGCCCAGTTGCTCCATCAACTCCTCGCAGTAGAAGGCCCAGCCTTCAATGAAGAGCGTCGCCAGGAACGTGCCCATCCGACGGGGGATGGTCTCCTGACGGTTCGCCCAGACCAGTTGGAGGTGGTGGCCCGGGTAGGCCTCATGGAGCGCCGTCACGGGCAACTTGGCCCGGCTGTGCCCCCGCAGCGTCTGTTCCTGGACCTCCGGCGGGGCACTGGGGTCCACCGGCGTGACCAGGAAGATGCCCTCCTGCCGTTCCTCCAGGATGCCCGGCGGCATATAGGCGGCGTAGGGGATGACGGGGCGCAGGTAGGGAGGGGTCTCCACAATCTGCAGGATTTCTCCCTCCGGGATGGTGGCAATTTCATGGTCTATCACGTACTGGCGGACGGCGGCCATCGCCTCCCGGTAGGCATCCAGCAATCCCTCCGCCGTCGGGTGGTCGGCCTTGGCCTTCTCCAGCAGGTCCTGCACCGACCGGTTGGGGTCTATCTGCCGGGCGACCTCCTCCATCTGGCGGCGGGTGAGGTGGAACTGCTCCCAGCCGACCTGCAGCAACTGGTCGGCGTCGTAGTCCACCATGTGCTCCTCCCGCAGCATCTCGTCAAAGAGGGCCCGACCGGCGGCAAAATCGCCAGCGGCGCGGGGGAGGACGTCGTTCTCTATGAAGGACGCGTACTCCTGGACGGCCTGCGCGGCGGCCTGACCGGCCTGGACCAGGTCGGCCTGGAGGTCCGGGGCGGCGCTGGCGGCGATGGCCGGCAGCAGGCCGAGGAAGAGGCCGGGGGCCTGGCGGGCCTGCTCCAGGGCAATCTCGGCCCACACCCGCGGCACCTGCTCCGGGATGATGTTCGCGGTCGCCTCCCGCAGGACGCGCGGGGTCTCCCGGACCCGTCCCAGGGCCGACCGCAGCCGCTCCGGCAGCGGCGCGAAGTCCCGGACGATGAGCAGGAAGATGCCGCCCAGGGGCTCCTCCAGGTAGGCACCCGGGGCCCGACGGTGGCCCTGCACCTTTTCGTAGGAGCGGACGAACGATTCCAGGATGTGGGTGAGGAGGGTGTGGTCAATCCGGGCATCGGTACGGAAGTCGGAGAGGTCCATCGCCCGCAGTTCCGCCAGCGCGGCCCGGATTTCCTGCTGTTCCTCTTCCAGGGCCGCCAGCGTCCGGTCGCCCAGACGGTCATCGTACCGGTGGATGCCGATCTGGGTGGCCATCACCGGGTTCCGTTCGGCCGCCCGATAGAGCCATTCTTCGGCACGGCGGTAGAATTGAGTCTCGGTGGTCATTGGATGCCTCCTGGATGAATGAACAATTAATAATTAAAAATTAACAAATTTTCGTGTCTTTGTGTCCTGGTGGTTTTCCCATAGAACGGGCGATGCGGGCGGCGATGCGGGCATTCTGGACGAGCAGCGCCCGGTTGGCCCGCAGGGAGCGGCCGTCGGTCTGCCGGGCCAGGCGGGCCAGCAGGTACGGGGTCAGTGCGGGCCCGCGAACCCCCTGCGCCTCCGCGTCCGCCACAGCCGCCTCTATCTCCGACCGGGCCTCCTCCCAGGGGATGCCGTCCTCTGCGGGTACGGGGACCGTCACCAGGAGCGCCGCGCGCAGGCCCAGGCCGTCCCGCGCCCGGGCCATCGCGGCGACCTCCTCCGGGGAGTCGGCGCGCAAGGGGAGCGGCAGGCCGGAAGTGGGACTGGTGAAGGCCGGGAGGGTGTCCGTCCCGTAGCCCACCACCGGCACCCCCAGCGTTTCCAGCATCTCCAGCGTGCGGGGGAGGTCCAGGATGGCCTTGGCCCCCGCGCAGACGACGACCATCGGGATGGAGGCCAGGGCCGGGAGGTCGGCGGAGACGTCCTCGGGGTGGCCCCGATGGACGCCGCCGATGCCGCCGGTGGCGAAGACCCGTAGGCCGGCCCGGTGGGCCAGATGCATCGTCGCGGCGACGGTGGTCCCGCCAGTGGCGCCCCGGGCCACGGCGGCGGGCAGGTCCCGCAGGCTGATTTTGACCGGCGCGGGTTCGGCCGCCAGATGCTCCATCTGCTCCCGGCTCAGCCCGACGCACGGGCGGCCTTCCAGCACCGCGATGGTGGCGGGGACGGCGCCTTCCTGCCGGACCGTCTCCTCCATCTCCCGCGCGACGTCCAGGTTGAGGGGCCGGGGGAGGCCGTGGGTGATGAGGGCGGATTCCAGCGCCACCACCACACGGTCTCCCCTCAGCGCCTGCGCCACTTCAGTGGCAATCACCAGATCACACGCCATTTCGCGCCTTTCGTGCCTTTCGCGCCTTTCGCGTAACTGCCTACCCAAGAGTCGTTTCGTAAAAACCACGAAGGACACGAAGGCCACACAAAGGACACGGAGGACGATTTTTACCCTTTGTGTCCTTCATGAGTACTTTGTGACCTTTGTGGTAGGTAATTACTCTTTCGCGCCTCTTACCCTCCCATCAGTTCCACTGCCAGTTGGGCATAGACCTCCGCCGCCGTGCAGACGTCGTCTATGTCCACCCATTCGTCGGCAGTGTGGGCCCGGTCGGGGTCGCCGGGGCCGAAACCTACGGTGGGGATACCGGCGATACCGGCGGTGTAGGCGCCCTCGGTGGAGAAGGCCCAGTGGCTGATAGGGGGGCGGTGTCCCAGATGGGCCCGCGCGGCCCGGACCAGCGCGGTCACCAGCGGATGGGTCTCCTCAATGACCCACGAGGGGTAGACTTTCCGGACGTGTCCGGGGTAGCCGGTGTAACTGGTGGCGGAGAATTCCGCCACCCGGATGTCGGCGCGGACGGACTCCCGGACGATAACCCGCTGGATTTCCGCCAGCGCCATCGCCTCGGTCTCCCCCAGGGTCAGGCGGCGGTCCACCACCAGGTCGCAGCGGTCGGGGATGGCGTTGCGGCTGCTCCCCTGGCTGCGGATCTCGGTGACCGCCAGGGTGCCCGGGCCCAGGAACGGGTCGTTTCCCAGTTGTCCGGCCAGCAGTTCCAGGCCGAAGATGAGGCGCGCGGCGGCGTAGATGGCGTTCTCCCCCAGGTCGGGCCGGGAGGCGTGGGCGGCCCGGCCATGAACGGTGACCTCCAGTTCCATCCGCCCCCGCTGGCCCCGGGCGACGGCCATGTCGGTCGGCTCGGCGACCAGCACCCAGTCGGGCCGGACACCCTCTTCTTCTATGAGCACCCGGCTGGCCAGCCCCTCGCAGGGCTCCTCCTGGACGACGCAGGCCACGACGACCCGTCCGCGGGCGGGCAGGTTGGTGCGGCGCAGAAGGTAGGCGCCGTAGAGCATAGCCGCCAGTCCGCCCTTCATGTCGCAGGCGCCCAGGCCGTAGAGCCGTCGGCCCTCCACCGTTGCGCCGAAGGGATCGCGGTGCCAGGCGGCGGGATTGCTGAGGGTCACCGTGTCCATGTGGCCGTTGAGCATCAGAATGGGGCCATCCTCCCGGCCCACCCAGCCGATGACGTTGCCGATGCGGTCGGTGCGGATATCCCGCAGGCCCAGCCGTTCCATCTCCTGAAGCACCCGCTGGGCCAGCGGCCCCTCCTGGGTGGAGGGGCTGGGGATGCGCACCAGGTCCTGCAGAAAGGCCACCAGTTGGGCCCGTTCGTCACGGGTGAGGCGAAGTTTGGTCATCGGATGCCTGCCTCCGGAGTTCGTCGCGAATCTGGTCTATAACATCCTCGCACAGGCCCGGATGGCCTCGGCCACCCGCCCCACATATCTGGGGCGATTCAACTGCCAGCGGTTAAAGGCGATGTTCAGCACCCATTCTTTCGCCATTGCGTTGGGCCTCCGCTTCCAGGAATTTGTCCCGATACCGGTGCCAGATCGCGCGGTCGGCATCGGCCAGGCCCATTTCTATCATTTTGCGGTTGACGAAGAGTTTGTTGGCCAGGTAGAGGTACGCGGGGACGGGAGCACCGGGGGCCTGAGGGGGACAGTCAAAACGCAGGAGCACCCGTTTTCCCAGAATGTACCGGTGCAGGTACTCCTTCACTCGCTCCCTGCGGTCCGCGGGGATGCAAAGTCCCAGCAGGGAAACGACCAGGCCGTTATCCATCTGCAGGGTGAGATCATCCCGAACGGCCGTTACCCGATAGACCGCTTCGGCCCCAAACTTCAACTGGTTGGGGTCCACCAGAGGACGGGCCTCCTTCACTCTGGGGGCATATCCCTGAGGAGGGTCCACTGGCGGGAAGGTCTGCTCCCGCTGGAGGGTGGTTACCGGGAGAAGGAGGCCCATTTTCTGCCGGATAACGGGGAGGAAGCCGGGTTGAATCTCGTAGCCAATCCCGTTGCGCTGCAGTTCCAGCGCGGCTTTGACCGTCGTTCCGCTGCCCAGGAAGGGGTCCAGGACAGTTTCTCCGGGGAATGAGAACATCCGAATCAGACGACGGGGGAGTTCTTCCGGGAACATCGCTTCATGGGCAATCTGCCGCTCGCCGCCGAAGGTCCAGTGGCCGGAGAAGTACTCTTTCCACTCGTCCCGGCTTAACTGCGCCGCCTCTTTCAACTGAGGCGAAACCTTCCCCGAGGTACCCGGTTTTTTGAAAAGCAGGATAAACTCGTAGTCCAGTTCCACGACGCCGTTGGGCGGATAGGGGAACGAACCCATGACCACCGCGCCGCCCGTGGTTCGCATCGTCGTCTTTTTCTGCCAGATGATGGCGCCCATATAGTCAAAACCGATGGTCTCGCACTGGGCGATGATTTCGGCGTGGAGCGGGATGACTTTGTATCGGCCGTATACCACCGCGCGGGCGAACTGGTCGCCGATGTTGATGCAGAGCCGACGGCCCGGCATCAGGACCCGCCAGCACTCCCGCCAGACCCGGGCCAGGTCCAGCAGATATTCATGCAGGGTTTGCCCATAGCCGATCTGGCCCGGCACTCCGTAGTCCTTCAGATGCCAGTACGGCGGCGAGGTGACCACCAGGCCAATGCTTCCGTCGGCCACCTCGGCCATATTGCGGCTATCGCCGATGATGATCTTGCCCCAAACGGTCATCTCTATCCCGCCAGCGGTCCCGATAGCGTGCTCCCTATTTATGCCTCATTTCTGCCAATAGCGCAAGTCGGTCATGAACCCCGATTGGGTGTGTCCCAATTTTATCGGGCCTGGCCGCTTTGTAGGACAACTGCGAGCAGTTGTCCTACAACTTTGGGACCCCCCGATTTGCGCTCTGGACAAAAGGTGGTATAATATGGAGAGCCCTGCTGTGCCCGTGATCGCCGAACTGGGGTTTTGAGCCAACACCTATACAACGGGAACCAATCTCGCGGACAGGAATGCGGTAGCCCTTCGGGCAAGGCAGACCTGCCGGGTAGGCTCCCACCTGCGAAAGCGGGTTCAAAACTTTGCGGCACACGGCACGGCGGGGTTTTTTGTTGGGAGTAGGGAGTAGGGAGTAAGAAGTAGGGAGTAGGGAGTAGGGGGAGATGGAGCGGCGGCGGTTTCTCCGGCTGGCCTGTGGAGGTCTGGTGGCGGCCTCCGCCGCGTGCGCGGCAGGACCCGCCTGGGCTCTGCTCCTGGAGCCCTCCTGGCTGGCCCGGGAGCAGGTGAAAGTTCGCCTCCCGAACCCCGCCCCCTCCCTGAGCGGTCTGCGCATTGTCTTCCTTTCCGACCTTCACTGCGGCCCCCATGTTGACCCTCCCCACATCCGTCGGGCGGTCCGGATGGCCCGCGAGGCGGCCCCCCATCTGGTCCTCCTGGGCGGGGATTTTGTGAGCGGGTCGGCAGACTATGCCGACGCCTGCGCCCGGGAACTGGCTTCCCTCCAGGCCCCCCTGGGCATCTATGCCTGCCTGGGGAACCACGATTACTGGACCGACCCGGACGCCGTCACCGAAGCCCTGCACCGCGCCGGAATCCGGGTATTGCGCAATGCCGGGCTGGAGGTTGCCGACCGGCTGTGGGTCGCCGCTGTGGATGACGTCTGGGAGGGGCGGCCCTCCCTGGAGGCGGCCCTGCGGGGAATGCCCACCGGCACCCTGGCGGTCTTGCTGGCCCACGAGCCCGACTACGCCGATACCGTCGCCGCCGATGGGCGGATCGCGCTGATGCTTTCCGGCCATACCCACGGCGGGCAGGTGCGTCTCCCCCTTTTCGGTCCCCTCGTTCTCCCCTATCTCGGGCAGCGCTACCCCGCCGGCCTCTACACCCTGGGCGAGATGACCCTCTACGTGACCCGCGGGGTGGGTCTGGTCGCGCCCCCTGTCCGGCTCAACTGCCGTCCGGAGGTCACTGTACTGACCCTGTAGGAGCCGTTCCTTCGCGCAGAGCCTGAACACAAACCGCACCGGGTATGTCCCCCATTGTAGGACAACTGCGAGCAGTTGTCCTACAACTTCATTTGTCTCTCCGCCTTTTTGTGGTAAACTAAAGATGACGCACGATGACCTGTCCCATTATGAAGCAGGAGGGGAAAAATGAGTTACGTTTCCATCCTTCAACGCTTGCCTCCTGAACTGCAACTGCCGATGGTGGAGGTGGTGGAGGCGCTCCGGAAAGATCTTCGCCAGGAACTGGCGGTGCGCCGGGAGGACTTCGTTGAACTCCGGGCGGCTGTTCGGGAACTGGCCGAGGCACAGCGGCAATTTGAGGCGCGCGCCGAGGCCCGATTCACCCGTCTGGAGACAGCCCTGGCCGAACTGGCCGAGGCCCAGAGGCGGACCGAGCAGCGGGTGGAGGAACTGGCCGAGGCCCAGAAACGCACTGAGCAACAGGTGCAGGAACTGGCCGAGGCCCAGAAGCGGACCGAGCAGCGGGTGGACCGCCTGGAGCAGGTCGTGCAGGAACTGGCCGAGGCCCAGAAGCGGACCGAGCAGCGGGTGGACCGCCTGGAGCAGGTCGTGCAGGAACTGGCCGAGGCCCAGAAGCGGACCGAGCAGCGGCTGGACCGCCTGGAGCAGGTCGTGCAGGAACTGGCCGAGGCCCAGAGGCGGACCGAGCAGCGGTTGGACCGCCTGGAGCAGGTCGTGCAGGAACTGGCCGAGGCCCAGAGGCGGACCGAGCAGCGGTTGGACCGCCTGGAGCAGGTCGTGCAGGAACTGGCCGAGGCCCAGAAGCGGACCGAGCAGCGGGTGGAGGAACTGGCCGAGGCCCAGAAGCGCATGATGGAGGCCATTGTTTCTCTCACCCAGCGGATGGACGCGGCGGAGAAACAACTGGGTCAGTTATCCGAGCGTTTCGGCCTGGACCTGGAAGTAGACGCCGAGGAGGTCCTGCGGGCTGTGGTGCAGGAAAAGGGATACTCGCTGCTTCAGGAACCGATGGCCATAGACGTGGACGGCGAGATGGACGTGGTGGCACCGATAGAGACGCCGTCGGGGGAGCGCTTCTGGATGATTATAGAGGTCAAAGGACGCCTGCGGCGCAAAGAGGTCGGGAAGTTCCTCCAGCGGCTCCAGCAGCCCCAGGTCGTCCAGCAGTTGGAAGCAAGCGGCGTGGGGAAACCGTACCTTCCCTACGTCTTCGGGCTGCGCGTCTATTTCGGGGTGGATGACATGGCTCGCGAGACGGGAATTGGGATTCTGACGTTCCGGGGTGAACGGATCCCTGCGCGGGTTTGGGAATAACCGCTGGCGAAACAGAAGGCAGATGATGAGGAGGTAGCCGGTAAGATGAATAGCAAAAAGGGCCGCGTCTTTTCCGGCGCGCGACCGACCGGTCGCCAGCACCTGGGCAACTACCTGGGCGCCATCCGCAACTACGTCGCCCTCCAGGACGACTACGACTGCATCTACTGCGTCGTGGACCTCCACGCGCTGACCACCCTCAGGGACACCGAATACCTGCGGGAATGGACGTATGAGATGGTCCTGGACTGGCTGGCGGCGGGAGTGGACCCGGACCGGGGGACGATCCTCTTCGTCCAGTCCCACGTCCCCCAGGTGACCGAATTGCATACGATTCTCTCCATGGTCACCCCGCTGGGCTGGCTGACCCGCCTGCCCACGTTCAAGGAGAAGGTCCGCCAGCAGCCGGATAACGTCAACTACGGCCTGGTGGGCTACCCGGTGCTGATGGCGGCGGACATCACCCTCTACAAGGCCGATACGGTCCCCGTCGGCGTGGACCAGGCCCCCCACCTGGAGTTCACCCGGGAGATTGTCCGGCGGTTCAACGCCCACTTTGGCCCCGTCCTGGTGGAGCCCCAGGCCAAACACACCGATTTCCCCAAAGTCCTGGGGATTGACGGCCAGCAGAAGATGAGCAAGTCCCTGAACAACCACATTGAGATTGCCGCCTCGCCGGAGGAGATTCACCAGCGGGTGATGCAGATGGTCACCGACCCGCAGCGGACGCACCGCCACATTCCCGGCCGCCCGGAGGTCTGCAACGTCTTCTCCCTGCACCGGTTCTTCTCCCCGAACGAGGTGGCCCAGATTGATGCCGACTGCCGGACCGCCCGCATCGGCTGCGTGGACTGCAAGCGGATTTTTGCCCGCAACCTGACCGAATACTTCGCCCCGTTCCGGGAGCGGCGGGCCGCGCTGGCCGCCAACCCGGATACGATATGGGACATCCTGGCCGAGGGGGCCCGCCGCGCCTCCGCCATCGCCACCCAGACCATTGCCGAGGTGAAGGCGGCGGTAGGGCTGCCGTAGGAGAACACCGCGCGGGGTGGAAGGGAGTGAGCGACGATGCGTGAAGGGGGTCCCATCGGGGATATTCGGCCCCTTTTGCCGGAACTGCAGCGACTCTTCCGGGAGCATCAGGTTATCCTGGCCTACCTCTTCGGCTCGCAGGCCAGCGGGAAGGCCGGGCGTCTCTCGGATGTGGATATTGCCGTCCTCTTCGCAGACGACTTAAGCCCCCGCGCGCGGTTTGACCTCCGCTGCCGCCTGATCGCCGAACTCATAGGCGTCTTCCGCCGCAACGACGTGGAGGTGGTGGACCTGGCCGAGGCGTCGCCCGTCCTGCGGAACCAGGTGCGCCGGTACGGCCAGTTGTTGTATTGCCAGGACGACCGTCTGCGGGTGCGCTTCCAGACCGAGGCCCTGCGCGATTATCTGGACACCCGACCCATCCGGGAGGTGCAGCGGTATTACCTGGTCAGGCGGATTCAGGAGGGGAGATATGGTAGACATTGACACGATCACTGCCCTCCTGAAGGCCCTGGGCCAGTACCTGGACGAACTGGAGCAGTACCGCCATCTCTCCTACGATGAATTTGTGGCCACGACCAAACATTACTGGGCGGTGGAACACGGCCTCCAGATGGCGATTCAGGCATTGCTGGACGTGGGCAGCCATATCCTGGCGGCGGAAACCGAGCACCCGGTGGAAGAGTACCGCGACATCATTGTGGCCCTGGGGAAAGAAGGGATTCTGCCGCCTGCCTTCGCGGGCCGCATCCTGGGTATGGCGGGCTTCCGCAACATCCTGGTCCATCGCTATCGCCAGGTCAACCTGCGGGAAGTCTACGACCATCTGCAGAGCGACCTGGACGACTTCCGGCTCTTCGCCCGGTATGTGACGGAGTGGCTGGCAAAGAAAGGCTATCTGGTTCAAAAGTAAGCCATGAACCCCTCCTCATCCCCCCAGCCCCCTTCTCCTCCCCGAAACGGGGAGGAGAAGGGGGAGAAACCCCCAATCCCCCCTCCGGGAGGGGCCGGGGGGAGAGGTGAGGTGGTTGCATCCGAGGAGGGAGAAGTTGCGCATCGTCGTCCAGCGCGTTCGGCAGGCAAAGGTATCGGTGGACGGGGAGACCGTCGCCGCCATCGGGCCGGGGGTGGTGGTGCTGGTGGGAGTGACTCACACCGACACCGACGAGGCGGCCCGCTGGCTGGCCCAGAAGGTGGCCGGCCTGCGCATCTTTGAGGACGCCGAAGGCAAGATGAACGCCGGCCTCCTGGACGTGGGCGGCCAGGCGCTGGTCGTCTCCCAGTTCACCCTCTACGCCGACGCGCGCCGGGGCCGCCGCCCCTCCTTCACCGACGCCGCCCCGCCGGAGGTGGCGGAACCCCTGGTCCGCCGCTTCGCCGAAGAACTGGCCGCCGCCGGCGTCCCCGTCCAGACCGGCATCTTCGGCGCCCATATGCTGGTGGAAATCCACAACGACGGCCCGGTCACCATCCTGCTGGAAAGGATGTGATCCACCTCACCCCTCCCCCAACCCCCTCCCCTCTCCTGAACTTTGTTCAGGAGAGGGGAGGGGGTAGCGGCGAAGCCGCTGGGGGTGGGGTGAGGTCCTTCGTGGTTTTTAGAGAAAAAACATGTCCCTGCGAACCCGAACCCTGTTGACCATCGGCCTGGTCACCGCCGCCCTGACGGCTCTCCTGGGTCTCCTCTTCTCCCAGACCCTCCTGCGGGCCTTCGCGGAGGCGGAGGTCCGGGATACGGAGCGGGACCTCCATCACGCCCGGATGTTCCTGGCGGACGAACTGCGGGCCATGGACGTCCTCAACCACGACTGGGCCTCCTGGGACGACACCTACGCGTTCATTGAGGACGCCAACCCCGCCTACATCCACACCAATCTCGTCAACGAAGCTTTCCAGGCCGCCCACCTCAACCTGATGCTCTTCGTCCACACCTCCGGCCGCGTGGTCTGGGCCGGCGCGTACGACCTGGAGGCGAACCGGGAGGCCCCCGTCCCCCAGGAGGTGTACGACGCGCTGGGGCTCCTGGCCCGTCCTCCCGAAGAGGGCACGCGCGGCCTGCTCCTGCTGCCCGAGGGCGTCCTTCTGGTGACCGCGCGCCCCATCCTCACTTCTGAGGACCAGGGCCCGGCGCGCGGCGCGGTGGTCTTCGGCCGTTACCTGAACTCCGGCCTTCTGGCCCGGATGAGCGCCCATCTGGACCTCTCCGTCACTGCCCACCGGGCCGACCGCCCCCAGGACTGGTCCGACGACCTGCGCGCGGCCTACCCCTCCCTCTCCCCGGAGGCGCCGGTTCTGGCCCGCCCCCTGGACGACGCCCGCATCGCCGGGTACGGGCTGATGACCGACCTCTACGGCCGCCCGGCGCTGATCCTGCGCACCGAGGGCCCCCGCGACATCGTCGCCCGGGGCCGCATGGCCCTCCAGTATCTGGTCGTCACGACGGCCGCGCTGGGCCTGCTGGTGACGCTGGCCGCCGTCCTCCTGCTGAACCGCTCCGTCCTGGCCCGCCTGGCGGCCCTGCGGGCCGACGTGCGGGCCGTCGGCGCGGGGGGCGAACCCCGGCGCCGGGTGGCCGTGCGCGGCCAGGACGAACTGGCCGACCTGGCCCGCGCCTTCAACGAGACGCTGGACGCGCTGGAAGAGAAGCAGGAGGAACTGGCCCACCTCAACGCCGTCCTGCGGGCCATCCGCAACATCAACCAGGCCATCGCACGGGAGCGGGACCGGGAGCGCCTTCTCCAGCAGGCCTGCGAGGAATTGGTGACGCGGGGATACACCGGGGCCTGGTGCGTGGCGACCGATGAGGCCGGCCGGGCCGTCCGGGGGAGCGCAGCCGGCTGCGTCCAGGAGGGCTTCCCGGCCCTGCTGCAGGCCTGGACGGCCGGGACTCCCCCCGATTGCGCCCGGCAGGCCCTGGCCGTTCCCGACCCGGTGATCACCCCCGACCCCCTGGCCTGCACGACCTGCGCCCTCCATCTCCCCTACCGGGGCGCCGCCGCGCTGACCGTCCGTATGGCGTACGGGGGCCGGGTCTACGGCGTCCTCTCCGTCGCGCTGCCAGCGGGTATCCCCCCGTCCGCCGAGGAACAGCGCCTCCTGGCCGAGGTGGCCAGCGACCTGGCCTTCGCCCTCCACTCCCTGGAGCAGGAGGAGGCCCTCCGGGAGAGCGAGGAGCGTTTCCGCCTCCTGGCCGAACACGCGCTGACCGGCATCTACCTCATCCAGGACGGCCTGCTCCGGTACGTCAACCCCGCCGGGGCCCGGATGTTCGGCTACGAGCCGGAGGAACTCATAGACCGCCTGGGGCCGCTGGACGTGGTGGCCCCCGAAGACCGGGAGCAGGTCGCGGAGAACATTCGGAAACGGCTGACGGGCGAAGCGCTGAGCGTCCGCTACACCATCCAGGGGCTGCGCAAGGACGGCTCCCGCTTCCCCTGCGAGGTCCTGGGCACCCGCGTGGAGTACCGGGGCCGTCCGGCCATCCTGGGCACCGTGCTGGACCTGACCGACCGGGTGCGGGCCGAGGAGGCGGTCCGCCGCCAGGCCGCCCAGACGGAGGCCCTCCGCCAGATCGGCCTGGAACTCTTCGCCCAGACGGACCTGAACGTCCTCCTCCCCTCCATCGTCCGGCGGGCGCTGGACCTGGTGGGCGGGAGCGCCGGGGGGCTCTACCTGTACCGGCCCGAGGAGGACGTCCTGGAGTGGGTGGTCTCCGTAGGTTCACACCAGCCTCCTCTGGGCACCCGCCTGCGTCCCTCCGAGGGGGGCGTCACCCGCCGGGTCTGGGAGACGGGCCGCCCCTTCTGGGTGGACGACTATTCGCACTGGGAGGGCCGCGCGGCCCGGTACGCCGATTATCCCTGGACGGCGGTCATCGGTGTGCCGGTGCGCCGGGGGGAGGAGATGCTGGGCGTCCTGGTCCTCCTGGCGGACCCGCCCCGCACCTTCTCCCAGGCCGACGCCGACGTCCTGGAACTCTTCGCCGCCCAGACGGCGGTCGCCCTCACCAACGCCCGTCTCTACGACGAGGTCCGGCGGGAGCGGGAGCGCCTGGATTTCCTCCACCAACTGGGCCAGCGCCTCTCCGCTACCCTGGACGTGCGGGCCGTCGCCCGGGAGGCCCTGGAGACCCTCCGCGCGATGACGGAGGCCGACCAGGGGGTCATCTGCCTGGCCGAACCGGGCACCTCCCGCCTGCGCATCATCGCCGCCACCGGCCACGACGAGGCCTCCGTAGAGGAACTGGACCGGCGCCTCCAACCGCGGGTCGGCCAGGGACTGACGGGCTGGGTCGCCCTCCACCGCCAGGCCGCCGTCGTGGACGACGTCTCCCGGGACGACCGCTGGCTGGTGGTCCGGGGAATGGACGAAGCGGTCCGCTCCGCCGTCAGCGTTCCCCTCCTCTTCGGAGAGGAACTGGTCGGCGCGATGTCGCTGGGGAGCCTGCGGGAGGCGGCCTTCACCCCCGACCACGTCCGCCTGTTAGAGGCCGCCGGGGCCGTCCTGGCGGGGGCCCTCCTCAACGCCCGCCTCTACGAGCAGGAGCGGGCCGCCCGCCAGCGCCTGGAGGCCCTTTACCGCATCGGCCAGGCCGTCAATTCCACCCTGGACCCCGCCCTCATCCTGGACCAACTCACCGGTGAGGCCATGCGGGCCACCGGCGCCACCCACGGCTCGGTCCTGGTGCCCGACCCGGAGCAGGGCGTCTTTGAGCGCCGCTCCCTGCGGGGCTATTCCCCGGAGGAACGGAGCCGGGCCATCGCTCAACCGTTGAGCCTGGATAGAGGGATCAACGGCCGCGCCTACCGCCTGCGCCAGGGCGTCTACGTCCCCGATGTCCGGCAGGACCCGAACTACTTCCCGCTGATCCCCACCACCCGCTCCGAACTGGTCCTGCCCCTCATGCGGGGCGACCGCATCCTGGGCCAACTGGACCTCCAGAGCCCCCAGGTGGACGCGTTCCGGGACGTGGATATGGGGTTCCTGCGCGCGCTGGCGGACCAGGTGGCGGTCGCGCTGGAGAACGCCCGCCTCTATCAGGAGGAGCGCCGCCGGTCCCAGGAGCAGGAAATCCTGGCGCTGATCGCCACCGCGCTGAACACCCTGCAAGTCCGCCGCGCCTTCCCCATCCTGGTCCGGGGCCTGCAGGAACTCACCGGCTGCGACCGGGTCGCCGTGGCCCTGCTGGAGGACGACCGCGCCCACTACCGCATCTCCGTCCTGGAGACGCCCTACCCCGTCCTGACGGAGGGGACCGTCCTGCCCCTCTCCACCACCCCGGTCTGGGACGAGCTGCTGGGGGGCCAGCCCCGCTTCTGCCCCGATATGGGGGCCGAGGTGGAATACGAGGCCATCCGGGCCCTCTACGATGCGGGCTTCCGCTCCTACGTCAGCCTGCCCCTCTGGGCAGGGGGGCGGGTCATCGGCGCACTTCACCTGGTCAGCCTCCGGGAGCAGAACTTCCGCCGGGAGCAGGTGCCCGTCCTCCAGCGGGTCGCCGACGCGCTGGCGGCGGCGATAGAGAACGAGCGGCTCTACCGGGCAGAGCGGGAGCAGCGGGAACTGGCCCAGGCCCTGGCGGAGGCCGCCGCCGTCATCATCCGTACCCTGGACCCGACCCAGGTGCTGGAACAGGTCCTGGAACAGGTGGCGCGGGTGGTCCCCGGCGATGCATTCAACGTGATGCTGGTGGAAGATGGCAGCGCCCGCATCGTCCGTTGGCGAGGGTATGAACGGTTCGGGGCGGAGGAGTGGGTCGCGGCGGCGGTGCTCCCCGTCGCCGATTTGCCCAACCTGTGGGAGATGGTGCGGACGGGCGAGCCGGTGCTCGTCCCCGATACCGACGCCGACCCCAACTGGGCTCGGATAAGGGGTCTGGAGTGGGTTCGTTCCTATGTCGCCGCACCCATTGTGATCAGGGGAATCACGGTGGGCTTCCTGAATGTGGACGGCACCCGCCCCCAACAGTTCGGCCCCGCCGATGCCGCGCGCCTGAAGGCATTCGCGGACCAGGTGGCCATCGCGCTGGAGAACGCCCGCCTCTACACCGAACTGCGCCACTACGCGGGGACGCTGGAGGAGCAGGTGCGGGAGCGGACGGCGCAACTGGCCGCCCAGTACGCCCGGCTGGAGGCCATCCTCCGCAGCACCGGCGACGGCATCCTTCTCACCGACGCCCGGGGGGAGATTCTCCAGGCCAATCCCGTTGCTCAGAGGTGGCTGGCCCGGGACCTGGCGCCGGAGGATGCCCGGAAGTTGCAGGAGGCCATCCGGCGGGTAGCCCGGCGGGCCCAGGAGCGGCCCGAGGAGATAGTGGAACTGTCCGGGCTGGACCTGGAGGTCCGCGCCTCGCCGGTTGAGGGGCCCGCAGGGGAAGGGGCGGCCGTCGTCATCCTCCACGATGTCACGCAGTTCAAAACCCTGGAGCGGCTGCGCACCCGCTTCATCTCTAACATTTCCCACGAACTGCGCACCCCCCTCACCACCATCAAGACCTACCTCCACCTCCTGCGGGGGATGCCCGAACTGCTCCCCGAGTACCTGGACATTCTGGAACGGGAGGCGGACTGGCAGGCCCGCCTGGTGGAGGACGTGCTGGAGATTTCCCGGCTGGATTCGGGCGCCCTCCGGATGCATTTCAGCCCGGTGGGGCTCAACGCGCTGGCGGCGGAGGTGGTAGACGCCCAGCGGCCCCTGGCCCTGGCCCAGGGGCTGGTGCTGGAATTCCGTCCGGCGGAGGCGGGACCGGTGGCCTGGGGAGACCCCGACGGGCTCCGCATGGTGCTGATCAACCTGGTCCGCAACAGCATCCAGTACACCCCAGCGGGCGGGCGGGTGGAGGTCGCCACCGGGGAGGTGGAACGGGAGGGTCGCCGCTGGGCCACGGTCACCGTCGCCGATACCGGTATTGGCATCCCTCCGGATGAACTCCCGTACATTTTTGACCGCTTCTTCCGGGGGGAGCGGCCGCGCCAGATGCAGATTCCCGGCACGGGCCTGGGCCTCTCCATCGTCAAAGAGATTGTGGACCGTCACGGCGGCCGGGTGACCGTGGAGAGCGAAGCGGGAAAGGGCACCCGCTTCACCGTCTGGCTGCCGGTGGCGGAGGAGGGACCACGGACCACGGACGACGGACCACTGACCACGGACGACGGTTTTGCCCGACGGTAAACCGTCGGGCTCAATCTGCAAAGCCCCCTTTGGGGGGCTGAAAAAGCCCGCAGGGCTTCGTATGATGAGCCCGGACGTTTATGTCCAGGCAATGGGCGCTGTTGGCCCTCCCCACACCCCTTTATCCTTCCTCCCCATCGCTTCGCTCTGGGGAAGGGGGGATGAAAGAGGGGATTTTGCGGCGGCGGCCAAAGGCCGCCGCCGCAAAATCCCCCAATTCTCCCCTCCCCTCTCCCGCCGCCGCAGGCGAGCGGGAGAGGGGAGGGGCTGGGAGAGGGGTGAGGGCACGGCCAATACAGCAAGCCGGTGCGAATTTTGCTTCAGGCGGTAAACCATTTCGCTTCGTACAAGAGCGAATGAACAATGGACACTTACCCTCGTCTCCAATGCGTTCGCTGCAACTACAGTGAGCCGTTCACCCGTCCCCTGGAGCGATGCCCTCAGTGCGACGGGGACTGGCTGGACGTCGTCTACGATTACCCGCGCGTTGCCCGCATCTGGCAGCGGGAACTGCCCCGCCGCCCCCAGACCATGTGGCGCTACCGGGAACTCCTCCCCTTGCGAGACGATGCCCACCGGCTTAGTATGGGCGAGGGTGGCACCCCTCTCCTGCGGGCCAGCAACCTGGCCATGATGCTGGGCTGCTCCGGCCTCTACATCAAGGACGAGCGGCAGGGGCCCACCGGCTCCTTCAAGGACCGCCAGGCCGCCCTGGCCATCTCCGTCATGAAAGAACTGGGGGTCACCGAAGCGGTCCTGGCCTCCACCGGCAACGTCGCCATCTCCTACGCCGCCTACTCCGCCCTGGCCGGCATCAAAATCTGGGCCTTCCTCACCAGCCTGGTCCCGGCGGAGAAGATGCGCGAGGTCGCCATCTACGGGGCCAAAGTGGTCAAAGTCACCGGCACCTACGACCAGACCAAGCAGGTGGCGGCGGAGTTCGCGAAGCGGCGGGGGCTCTACCTGGACCGGGGCATCCGCTCCATCGCCGCGCGGGAGAGCATGAAGACCGTGGCCTTTGAGATTGCCGAGCAACTGGCCGGGTACCTGGGCCCCGGTGCCACCCCCTGGCGCGCCCCGGACTGGTACATCCAGTCCGTCAGCGGCGGGCTGGGGCCGGTGGGGGTCTGGAAGGGGTTTGAGGAACTGCTGCGCATGGGCCTGATAGACCACATGCCCCGCCTGGCCTGCATCCAGGCCGAAGGGTGCGCCCCGATGGTCCATTCGTTCGCGAAAGGGCTGGAGAAGGCGGAGCCGGTCCTCCACCCCCGTACCCGCATCATCACCGTCGCCACGGGCGACCCCGGCCCGGCCTACACGTTCCTGGCGCGGGTGATTCGGCAGCACGGCGGCGCCTTTGAGGCCGTCAGCGACGAGGATGCCTTCCGCGCCATCCACGTCCTGGCGAAACTGGAGGGCATCTCTATGGAACCGGCGGCGGGCATCGCCTTCGCCGGTCTCTTTAAACTGCTCAGCCAGGGAGTCATCCGGCGGGACGAGGTGGTCGTCGTCAACTGCTCCGGCCACACCTTCCCGGTGGAGAAACACCTGCTGGGGGAGGACTGGGTGCAGACGGTGGAGGCGCCCGCCCGCGCCCCGGCCCCGGAGGAGGGGCTGCTGGGGTCGCTGGAATCACTGGGCCGGGACGTCCGCCGGGTCGCCATCCTGGAGGACGACCCCGGCGCCCGCCGCCTGCTCCGGCGCATCCTCCAGGCCCGGGGCCCCTACCAGATTTTTGAGGCCGAAAACGGCCGGGAGGGGCTGGAACTCATCCGCCGGGAGCGGCCCGACCTCATCCTGCTGGACCTGATGATGCCGGAGATAGACGGCTTCGGTGTGCTGGAAGTGCTCCAATCCGAAGAGGAGTTGCAGGAGATTCCGGTCATTGTCGTCACGGCGAAAGAACTGACCGCCGATGAGCGGGCCCGTCTGAGCGGCCACATCCAGGCCCTGCTCCAGAAGGGCGTCTTCACCGATGACGAATTGCTCCGCGAGATTGGCGAAGCGATAGAGGAGTAGGACAACCGCCTGCCGTTGTCCTGCCCTGACCGCCCGCGAGGTTGGCGAAGCGATAGAGGAGGAGCGGATGAACCGGGAACCGCGTGCCCGCATTCTCTACGTAGAGGACGACCCCTCCAGTGCCCGGCTGGTGCAGCGGATTCTGGAGGCCGAAGGCTTTGACGTGCGCATCGCCACCGACGGCATCGCCGCCATGGAGGCCGCCCGGCAGTTGCGCCCGGACCTCATCCTGATGGACATCAACATCAGCGGTCTGGACGGCTACGAGGTCACCACCCGCCTGCGCGCGCTGGAGGAACTCCGGGACGTCCCCATCGTCGCGGTGACCGCGGCCACCCTGAAAGGGGACCGGGAACGGGCCCTCATCGCCGGGTGCGACGGCTACATCCCCAAACCCATAGACGTGGACCGCTTCCCCCAGCAGGTGGAGGCGTTCCTGGGCGGCCTGCGGGAGCGCATAGAATCGCCCCAGGAGAAAGCGGACTATCTGGTGGAGTACAGCCGCCGCCTGGTGGAGCGGCTGGAGGAGAAAATCCGCGAACTGGAGAGGGCCCACGCGGAACTCCAGCACCTGGATAAGATGAAGACCGACTTCGTCATCCTGGCCGGTCACGAACTGCGCACCCCACTGACGGCCATCTACGGCTACGTCCAGATTTTGCTGGCGATGCCCGATATTCCGGGCAGTCCGGATGAGGAAGGAAGCCCCCGCTACCTCTTGAATCAGGTCGTCCAGGCCACCCGCCGCCTGAGCCAGGTGGTGGACGACATCCTGAATGTCTTCCTCATTGAGGCGGACAAACTGGAACTGAGTATGGGGCCCGTGCCCCTGTACTCCCTCGTCCAGAATGTGGTGCGCAACATCCGCAACATGGGCCCGGAGCGGCAGTTGACCTTTGAGTTTGAGGGACTGGAGACCCTTCCGCTGATTATGGGGGACTCCCAGCGCCTCTTCCAGGCCCTCTGGCACGTGGTCAGCAACGCCGTCAAATACACCCCCGACGGCGGCACCATCCGCATCAGCGGCCGGGTGGTGGACCACACCGTCCACCTGAGCGTCCAGGACACGGGCATCGGGATTGACCCGGCGGACCGGGAGCGCATCTTTGACCGGTTCTACGTGGTGGAGGACACCCTTCGCCACCACTCCAGCAAGACGGCCTTCAAGGGGGGCGGGCTGGGCCTGGGGCTCAGTCTGGCCCGGGGGATTATTGAGGCCCACAAGGGGCGAATCTGGATAGAGAGCGAGGGGCGGGACGAGGTGCGCCTGCCCGGCACCACCGTCCACATCCTCCTGCCCCTGCCGGAGACGTAGAACATCCACGAAGAACACGAAGAACACGAAGAACACGAAAAACACGAAAAACACGAAACCTTTCGCGCCTTTCGTGTCTTTCGCGTCTTTCGTGTCTTTCATGTCGCGAGGTCCCTATGCGTCCACAACCCACTTCCCGCATGTGCTTCGTCTGCGGCCGCGAAAACCCCCGCGGCCTGAAACTGAAGTTCTACGAGGACCCGGAGAACGGGACCGTGCAGGCCGAGTTCACCCTTCCGGAGACCTTTCAGGGGTACCCGGGCATCGCCCATGGCGGAGTGGTCGCCGCCATCCTGGACGAGGTCTCCGGGCGGGCCGTTATGCTGCACACATCCTCGGATACGTTTATGGCGACCCTCCGGCTGACGGTCCGCTATCGCCGCCCCACCCCGGTAGGCGTACCGCTGATCGCCGTCGGGTGGGTGGAGCAGATTGGCGGGGTCGGCGCCAAAGTGGCCGGGCAGATTCGCCTGCCCGACGGCACCGTCACCGCCGAAGCGGAGGCGCTGCTGAGCACCGCCCCCGAGGAGTTCCGCGCCCGCTGGGAGGCGGAACGGCCATACTGGAAAGTCGCCGCGGAGTAGAACAGGATTTATCCTGTCTTCGCTGGCAGGATAAATCCTGCGCTACCCGTAGACCGTAGAACAGGATTTATCCTGTCTCCGCTCTGCAGGATAAATCCTGCGCTACCCGTACATCGTAGAACAGGATTTATCCTGTCTCCGCTCTGCAGGATAAATCCTGCGCTACCCGTACACCGTAGAACAGGGTTTATCCTGTCTTCGCTGGCAGGATAAATCCTGCGCTACAATACCTTGAAACGGGAGGAAACATGCCCCCACGCATCGGTATCCGCCGGGAGGACAAATCGGTCTGGGAGCGGCGCGTCCCCATCACCCCCCAGGATGCCCGCCACCTCCAGGAGCAACACGGCCTGGACGTCGTCGTCCAGCCCTCGGAGATTCGCGTCTTCTCCGACGAAGAGTACCGCGCCGCTGGCGTCGCCGTCCGCGAAGACCTCTCCGGCTGCGACGTCATCTTCGGCATCAAGGAGATTCCCCCGGCCCAACTCCTGCCGGGCAAGACCTACGTCTTCTTCGCCCACGTCATCAAGGGCCAGCCGTACAATATGCCCATGCTGCGCCGGTTGATGGAACTGGGTTGCGTCCTGATTGATTACGAGAAGGTGACGGACGAGAAGGGCCGCCGCCTCATCTTTTTCGGCCGGCACGCCGGGTGGGCCGGCATGCTGGACACCCTCTGGGCCCTGGGGCGACGGCTGGAGTGGGAGGGCATCCCCAACCCCTTCGTCGGCGTGGACCGGGCCATCGCTTACCCGGACGTGGAGGCGGCCCGCCGGGCGGTGCGGGGGGTCGGCGACCGCATCCGCCAGCAGGGACTTCCCCCCATCCTGACCCCGCTGGTGGTGGGATTCGCGGGCTACGGCAACGTCTCCCGGGGCGCGCAGGAAATCTTTGACCTGCTCCCGTTCCGGGAAGTGGCGCCGGAGGACCTGCCGTTCCTCTTCGCGGAGGAGCCGGACTATCATACCCTCTACAAGGTGGTATTCCGGGAGGAGCATATGGTGGAGCCGGTCTCTCCGGGGGGCCGATTTGACCTCCAGGACTACTATCAGCATCCGGAGAAGTACCGCTCCCGCTTTGCGGCCTACGTGCCGTACCTGACGGTACTGGTCAACGGCATCTACTGGGAGGCCCGCTACCCCCGCCTGGTGACGAAGGCGTACCTGCGGGAACTCTTTGGGGCGCCGGCCCGGCCCCGCCTGCGGGTCATCGGCGACATCAGTTGCGACATAGAGGGGGCGGTGGAGTGCACCGTCCGCGCCACCGACCCGGGCAACCCCATCTACGTCTACCACCCCCGCACCGGGCGGACGACCGACGGCTGGGCCGGGGAGGGGGTGGTGGTGATGGCGGTGGACATCCTGCCCAGCGAGGTGCCCCGGGACGCGTCGGTGGATTTCAGCGCGGTGCTGCGGGAGTTCGCCCCCGCCATTGCACGGGCCGATTACACCGTCCCCTTTGAGCAACTGGACCTGCCGCCGGAGATCAAGCGGGCCGTCATCGTCTATCGGGGAGAATTGACGCCGGACTACCGGTATCTGGAGGCGTATCTGTGAGGATGGGGGGCGGCGGCCAAAGGCCCCCGTCAGCCCCTTCCTCTCCCGAAGGTGCGAATGACGCGCAAGGTGTCTCCTGGGATGAGGTGACGGTCACCTGTGAGGTGGCCGTCACCTTCTTCTATTCGTAGACCTTGACCGTTCCCCACCCGTTGCAGTTGCTGCAGATTTTCCGGCCAGTGCCGTTGCAGTAGGGACACGGGTACCACTTTGTTTCGCCCCCGTACGTCTTCTCTTCTCCTCCCCGACCATCGCAGTCCGGGCATTTGACGTAGCGCGAGCCGCCGCACACCGGGCAGGTGATTTCTCGGACGCTCATGGTCTGTCCTCCATTTTGGGTTGACAGTTAGAACGGCGGAACCAGCAACGCCCTCCCTGCTGGTACAGGTTGAGGGAGGTGCCCATCACCTGAAAGGCGACGGTCACCTCCCAATGGCCATTCAGGTAACTACCCACCCTGATCGGTTTGCAGATAACGTAGCGCAGGCTGTCAGCCTGCATGCAGGCCTGGCGGCCTGCGCTACAGGGGCATGCCTTTGCCAGCGTCTTTTATAGCGCTTGCCCGGAGGCTCCCTGTAGGTAATCACCCATTCAGTGATTCCGCAGGACGAGGGGCAGGTAGATAAACCTGAGTGTGACCGTCTCCCCCCAGGCGTACTTCAGGCTGCCGTTGGTGTTGTCGTTGTAACTGATGTGCGGCTGACCGGAAGCGTCCAACGCCAGGGAAGTGCCATAACCTGCATCCTCCGAGTCCACCGTCTCCAGGTGCCAGGCGCTCCCATCGTAGAAAGCGTACTTCAGGCCGGGGCCGGCATAGTAACTGATGTGCGGATGTCCGGCGCTATCCAGCGCCAGGGAGGTGTATTCGCCCACATATCCAGTACTGTCCACGGTCTGGATGTGCCAGGCGCTCCCGTCGTGGTAGGCGTACTTCAGGTCGTAGTTGGTACCGTCGAAGTAACTGATGTGCGGATGTCCGGCACCATCCAGCGCCAGGGAGGTATACCAACCCACATCCCCGGCCGAGTCCACCGTCTCAACGTGCCAGGCACTCCCGTCGTGGTAGGCGTACTTCAGGTCACCGTTGTCTATGTCGTAGTAACTGATGTGCGGATGTCCGGCGCTATCCAGCGCCAGGGAGGTGTACCACCCCACCGATCCGGCCGCGTCTACCGTTTCCGAGTGCCAGGTACTCCCATCGTAAGAGGTGTACTTCAAGTCACGGTTGGTCTCGTCGTAGTAACTGATGTGCGGATGTCCGGCGCCATCCAGCGCCAGGGAGTTGAACCAGCCCACCAATCCGGCCGCGTCCACCGTCTCCAGGTGCCAGGCGCTCCCATCGTAGAAAGCGTACTTCAGGCCGGGGCCGGCATAGTAACTGATGTGCGGATGTCCGGCGCTATCCAGCGCCAGGGGGGTGTCCCAGCCCACACTTCCGGCGCTGTCCACGGTCTGGATCTGCCACGTGCTCCCCGTCCAGCGGGCGTACTTCAGGTCGTAGTCGGTCTCGTCGTAGTAACTGATGTGCGGATGTCCGCTGCCGTCCAGCGCCAGGGAGGTGTACCGGCCCACCGATCCTCCTCCGCTGTCCACCGTCTCAATGTGCCAGGCACTCCCGTCGTGGTAGGCGTACTTCAGGTCGCCGTTATCATAGTCGTAGTAACTGATGTGCGGATGGCCGCTGCCGTCCACCGCCAGGGAGGTGTATTCGCCGACATCATAATAGGCTGATTCCACCGTCTCAATGTGCCAGGCGCTCCCGTCGTGGTAGGCGTACTTCAGGTCGCCGTTATCGGAGTCGTAGTAACTGATGCGCGGATGGCCGCTGCCGTCCAGCGCCAGAGAAGTGTACAAGCCCACCCATCCTGCGCTATCCACCGTCTGGGTGTGCCAGGCACTCCCATCGTAGAAAGCGTACTTCAGGTCGTGGTTGAACTGGTCGTAGTAACTGATGTGCGGGTGGTCAGCGTTGTCCAGCGCCAGGGAGGTGTACCGGCCCACTGATCCTGCGCTGTCCACCCTATTGAAGTGCCAGTCGCTCCCGGCAAAGAAAGCGTACATCAGGTCGCCGTTGGTCCAGTCGTAGTAACTGATGTGCGGATAGCCGTAAACGTCCAGTGCCAGGGAGGTGTACCAGCCTACATCATCATAGCCTCCATGCACCGTCTCAATGTTCCAGGCACTCCCGTCGTAGGAGGCGTACTTCAGGTCGCCGTTATCGGCGTCGTAGTAACTGATGTGCGGATGGTCATCGTAATCCAGTGCCAGGGAGGTGTACTCGCCCACGCCCCAGGAGGTGTCCACCGTCTGAATGTGCCAGGCGCTCCCGTCGTGGTAGGCGTACTTCAAGTGGAGGTTGGTCTCATCGTAGTAACTGATGTGCGGATGTCCAGCGCTGTCCAGCGCCAGGGAGGCGTACTTGCCCACTCCTCCAGCCGGGTCCACCGTCTCCAGGTGCCAGGCCGTTCCGTCGTGCCAGGCGTAGTAGAGGTGGTTCTCCCCGTAGGCAATGTGGGGATGGCCGGCGGCATCCAGGCGCAGGCTGCGGTCGGTCATATTAGAGAACAGTTTCGGAGCATCCACCCGCTCAATGTGCCAGGTCGGGGCAGATGGATAGGCTGCAGCCGGCCCGGCCTGCACCGCGCCGCGCTGTTCTGCCGCCTCTGCCTGCCAGCGGGAGGCGGCGTTTGGCAGGGTGTTGAATGTCCCGGCTCCGGCCGAGGTCGCCACAGCATTCCCGGCGACCAGCAGCGCCAGGAGCAGAAGGGCTGCCAGTGCCCCAGCCAGGGGCCGGCCTGCCCATCGCGGTTTGGATGTTTTTGGGGTGTTCATTTTTTCCTCCTTTTCGGGCTTGAACGGTTGCCGATACACTTCTCGCCCTCAGGCGGGGCTTCCCGGGCCGGGGAGGCCATCCGGTGCAGCAGGGCCAGCAGGGCCTGCTCGTCCGGGAAGGGCTGTGCTTCCCCCTCCGGCAAGGGGCGCAGGTCGCCGCGCAGGGCCTGGGGCTCGGCCGAATTGACCAGCAGGCGCAGGATGAAGGTGCGGATGACGCGCAAGGGGCCTCCTGGGATGAGGTAGGATGAGGTGACAGTTACCTTTCCGGTGACTGTCACCTTCTCATCTGCCTGTATTGTACCAGGAGGGACTGACAGAGGACTGACAGATGGGGGATATTCGCCCGCGGTAACTGTTCAGCCGATTGAAATCGTCCTCCCTGGGCACTTCGTGCCGGGCCTCGCCCCGAGGGCTCGGCCCGAGGGGTGTCGGCCTGCCCTCACCCCCCCAACCCCCTCCCCTCTCCCGCCGGGGCGGGAGAGGGGAGGGGGTGGCGGCGCAGCCGCCGGGGGTGGGGTGAGGGCGGCAAAGGCCGACCATCGGCCGCAGGCCCAGGAAGGCTGACTTCAGTCAGCGCATGGTTACCGCCCGCGGAGATGAGAATTGAGGGCTGAGTCTCCTGCAAAAAGGCCTTTTACCACAAAGGACACAAAGTACACGAGGGTAATTGCTGGAGGAAAGGTAATTACCTACCACAAGGGCACAAAGTACTCACAAAGGACACAAAGAGATAAAATATCTAGCCACCTGACACTTTTAAGCAAAGAAAGTTGACCAACAGCCTGGCTCCTGTAAAATAGACTTCATCCGAAGTCTATCTCCCACACGAGGAGGACAGCGATGTTGGCCAACCATCTGTATTCTG
>Ga0272448_1001422_pt1 | contig 32223 bp, 29 predicted proteins | sample YNPCB0191_FD_202220 | JGI IMG/M metagenome (GOLD analysis project Ga0272448, IMG submission 202220) | Hot spring sediment microbial communities from Yellowstone National Park, WY, United States - YNP-CB-019-1 | ecosystem: Environmental > Aquatic > Thermal springs > Hot (42-90C) > Sediment...
TACCACCGGCATGTCAAACCCAGGTAAGGTTCTTCGCGTAGCATCGAATTAAACCACATCCTCCACCGCTTGTGCGGGTCCCCGTCAATTCCTTTGAGTTTCAACCTTGCGGCCGTAGTCCCCAGGCGGCACACTTAGCGCGTTAGCTGCGGCACGCCCGAATCGGGCACGCCCAGTGTGCATCGTTTACGGCTAGGACTACCAGGGTATCTAATCCTGTTTGCTCCCCTAGCTTTCGTGTTTCAGCGTCAGGTGCATTCCAGGAGCCTGCCTTCGCCATCGGCGTTCCTTCCGATATCCACGCATTTTACCGCTACACCGGAAGTTCCAGCTCCCTCTCCTGCCCTCAAGACTGGTAGTTTCGACAGCAGTTCCTCGGTTGAGCCGAGGGCTTTCACCATCGACACGCCAGCCCGCCTACACACCCTTTACGCCCAGTGAATCCGGACAGCGCTTGCCCCCTACGTATTACCGCGGCTGCTGGCACGTAGTTAGCCGGGGCTTCCTTTGGGAGTACCGTCACCCCGACAGAATCGGGGCATCGTTCCCCCTGACAGGAGTTTACATCCCGAAGGACTTCATCCTCCACGCGGTGTCGCTGGGTCAGGCTTTCGCCCATTGCCCAAATTTCTAGACTGCTGCCTCCCGTAGGAGTGGGGACCGTGTCTCAGTTCCCCTGTGGCTGGTCACGCTCTCACGCCAGCTACCCGTCTTCGCCATGGTGGGCTTTTACCCCGCCATCAAGCTGATAGGCCAAGAGCCCGTCCCGAGGCGGCACCTTGCGGCACCTTTTCTGCCCAACAGATGCCTGTCTGGCAGAATATGGAGAATTAGCCCGTCTTTCGACGGGTTATGCTCCTCCTCGGGGATGGTTGCCCTTGTATTACTCACCCGTTTGCCGCTAAGCGCAACACGGTATTGCTACCACATTGCGCCCCGCTCGACTTGCATGTCTAAGACACACCGCCAGCGCTAGTCCTGAGCCAGGATCAAACCCTCCAAGCAAAAAGCTTAGAAGGAAAAGACTTGGCACGACCCGAGCACGCTTTGGGTTACATCCGAATTATCAAAGAGCAATATCTCTGTAACTTTATGATACAGAAAAAAAATTCGTTGTCAATCAAGTTCTTCAACAGACTTTCACGCAATTATCTTATTGAAAAAAAATAACTTATAATAAAGAACTGATAATGTCTTCAACTGAAAATATTCAGGGGTCATTCACTCTTTTTCTGGCCCTCGTCTTTGCCCGTGCCCGCCGATTTTTTTCGCTCCGTTTCGGAGGGTTTCTGTTTATAGTCGGTGATGTAAAATCCCGTGCCCTTGAAGATCAGTCCGGCACCGCCGGAAATCAGCCGCTCAACTGCGCCCCGTGCCTGACACTTCGGGCAGTTTTTGACCGGTTGTTCAGTTATGCGCTGAAAAAGATTGAATCTGTGGCCGCACTTTTTACACCGATATTCATAGGTGGGCATAGTCGAACTAAGCGCCTTTCGCCCCAAAAGCGTCAACGCTTAAATCCGGGAGCGCCCGTAAAGGGCGCTCCCGTTGTGCTGGGCAATTAATACTCACCGCCGTAACCGCCGGGTGCCGGTGGCGTCTTTTCCTTCTCAGGAATCTCAGTAATCGCGCACTCGGTGGTAATCATCAGGCTGGCAACGCTTGCCGCATTTTGCAGTGCGACCCTGGTTACCTTGGTCGGGTCAATGATGCCCATATCAAACATCTTGCCGTATTCGAGCGTCTCACAGTTGAAGCCGAAGTCATCCTTGCCCTCCTTGACCCGGTTGAACACGATTGACCCGTCAACACCGGCGTTCTCAGCCAGTTGCCGGATTGGTTCCTCCAGTGCCCGCTTGACGATATTGGCGCCGATCTGCTCATCACCCTCCAGTTTCAGTTTCTCCACTGCGGCAATGCAGCGCACCAGCGCCACACCACCACCAGGAACCACACCCTCTTCGACCGCTGCCCGGGTGGCATGAAGTGCATCCTCAACCAGCGCCTTCTTCGCCTTCATCTCCACCTCGGTGGCAGCACCGACATTGATCACCGCTACGCCGCCGGCAAGTTTCGCCAGCCGCTCCTGCAGTTTCTCCCGGTCGTAGTCGGACTTGGTTTCCTCAATCTGTTTTCTGATCTGCTCAATCCGTGCCTGAATGTCCGCCTTCTTGCCCGCGCCCTCAACGATGGTCGTGTTCTCCTTGTCAATCACCACCCGCTTGGCGATCCCGAGGTCGGAAATCTGGACATTCTCCAGTTTAATCCCGAGGTCTTCGGAGATGAGCCGGCCGCCGGTAAGAATGGCGATATCCTCCATCATCGCCCTTCTCCGGTCGCCATAGCCCGGCGCCTTGACCGCACAGCAGCGCAGGGTGCCCTTGATGTGGTTGACCACCAGTCCGGCCAGCGCCTCGCCCTCAACCTCTTCGGCAATCACGAGGATGGGCTTACCCCGCTGCGCTACCTTCTCCAGAATTGGCAAAAGGTCACGCATTGAAGAAATCTTCTTCTCGTAGAGCAGGACAAAGGCATCCTCAAGGATTGCCTCCATCTTCTGGTTCTGGGGTGAGGTTGTGCCCGGCTCAAGGGCAAAGTAGGGCGAGAGGTAGCCGCGGTCAAACTGCATCCCTTCCACCACCTCAAGGCTCGTTTCCACCGCCTTTGCCTCTTCAACCGTGATGACCCCTTCCTTACCGACCTTCTCCATCGCATCGGCAATCAGTTTGCCAATCTCCTTGTCATTATTGGCGGAGATGGTGGCAACCTGCTCAATCTCCTCCCGGCCCGCGGTCTTTTTGGAGATGCGCTTGAGTTCGGCAACCGCGGCTTCAACCGCCTTGTCAATGCCCCGCTTCAGTGCCATGGAATTGGCACCGGCGGTAACATTCTTCAGGCCCTCGCGGTAGATTGCCTCGGCTAAAATGGTGGCGGTGGTTGTGCCGTCACCCGCGACATCTGAGGTCTTGGACGCCACCTCCTTGATCATCTGGGCGCCCATATTCTCAAACTTGTCCTCAAGTTCGACCTCCTTGGCAACGGTCACGCCATCCTTGGTCACGGTGGGCGCGCCCCACTTCTTGTCGATCAGGACATTGTGCCCCCTGGGACCAAGGGTAACCTTGACCGCATGGCTGAGCTGTTCTGCTCCGCGCAGAATCGCCCGCCTTGCCTCCTCTTCAAATCTCAACTGTTTTGCTGGCATTTTCACTCCTCCCTTTTATTTTTCCTTTTCAATAATCGCCAGGACATCGTCCTCGCGCATAATCAGATATTCCTCTTCACCAATCCGAATCTCATTACCCGAATACTTGCCGAACAGGATGTAATCACCCTTCTTCACCTCCATCGGAATGCGGTTACCCTTCTCGTCAATACGACCTGGACCGACCGCAATCACCTTTCCCTGCTGCGGTTTTTCCTTGGCGGTGTCGGGAATGATAATCCCGCCCTTTTTCACCTCTTCTTCAACCCTTTCAACCAGGATTCTATCCTGTAAAGGTTTAATCTTCATAACTCCTCCTTTTTTTAACCTTGATTATGCCTGGTAACCTATGCAAATTCAAACACCATACCTTCCCATCCCTTACCCCACATTAAATTAGACAACCGATTTTGGGCTGAGGATTCAGAAATGGGCGATACCTGAATTGAACAGGTGACCTCCTCCTTGTAAGGGAGGCGCTCTCGCCAACTGAGCTAATCGCCCTTTCCCACTATTATATCAGGATAAAAATCTGCTGTCAAATTACTAAGGGGGTGGTGGGGTGCACCAGACCCGCCGGTTCTTTCCTGAGGGTTTTAAACTCATAACAATCTGAAAAATCGTATCTTAGGCAAAATTTAACATTACAGTTAAAAATTCTGCGTTAGTTTTTGCCGTTTCCGGGGTCTTATTGTATAGAAAAGAAAGGAGTTAACTATGGAAAAAACTGAAAGAGCGGTGGTAAAATACCGGAAAAGGACCGGCAGGTTTCTGCCTGATGACCTGCGCACCGGTTTATTGCCCCTGATGGCAAGGGAATATGCCGATGCCCGGCGCAGCCAGAAACTGGTTGACCGTGCAACCCAAATGACGGTTAAATCCCTGAATGTACCCTATCTCCACCGGATTCACTACTTAAACTATGGCCGCCAAGTCTGGGCAGAAGCACGGCGATTCGGCGGCAAAACCCTAAACCGGGAACTGAAAATTCTCAAAAACTGGTGGCAGGAAAAGGGGCTTGAACCCGGGGTTTTGGATGCGGTCCAGACCGCGGTGCTCAATGCACTCCGAACCGGTTGACGTGCGGTTATGCCCGGTTATGATTCGCCAGTGCCGCAAAAACAGCCCGACCAGGAAAAGGAACTACTTTTCCAACTCCAAGACGGGGTACCGGGCGCATTTGACCAACTCTTTCACCGGTACTGGCGCCTGATAATGCGCCTCTGCCTCATCCATCTTAAGGACACCTCAGAAGCCGAGGATGCGGCGATTGAGACCTTCGCCGATGCCGCAGCCGGCATCAAGAGCTTCCGGGGTCAGGCAAAACTCTCATCCTGGCTTATCCGCCTGGCATTAAACCGCATCGCCAAACACCGCCGTGCCCTTTCCCGGCGCCTGAAAACCGTGCCGATTGAAAACCTCCCGGCTGATGAACCGGCAGGCGAGACCCTGGAAAAGGAGCACGAGACCGACCGGGAAATCAAAAACCTCATCTCCGACCTCAAGCGTCTGCCCAAAGAACAGCGCGAGGCGCTAATCCTGCGCTACATCCTCGAGATGGAACTGCCCGAGGTTGCCCAGACCCTCGGCATCACGCCTGAGGCGGCAGGGATGAGAATCAACCGCGGCAGAAACCGGCTGCGTCAATTGCGCTCAAAAAGACGGCAAAGGAGGCAGGGATGAAAGAAAACGAACTTGATGCCCTATTTCACCGGGCAAGAGCCCGACTGGAAAAACAGATTGACCAGATTGACGAAATTAGACTTTTTGCCCGGATAAAAAACCGGCTCCAGGCCCCAGTGCTCAAACGCCTGCTTCTGCGCCTGACACGATTTGAGAAAAACCCGCAAAAACTGAGACTAACTGACCGCAAAGACCTTTTACTCCTCCTGCTCTATGCCCAGGGAAAAACCAACCGCTTTGCCGAACCGCTCCTCGGAATGACCCGAATAACCAAACTCCTCTTCCTCGCCCTCGAAGAACTGACTCTGACCCGACTGGTCAAAAGACCATACCGCTTCGTCCCTTACAAACTCGGCCCATTCTCAACCGAACTCTACGACGACCTTGAGATTCTTTTGCAGGCAAAACTGGTCCGGGCATATCAGATTGACCCGGCAGGAATGCCGGTAATCAAAACCGATGCCGAGACGATAAAACTTTTGACCGCCTTAAACTCCGGCATCGCCACTGCGGAAAGGCTTGATGCCGGCCAACTGATATTTGAACTCACGCCCAGAGGCAGAAGATTTGCCCGCGCCCTGTTTGAAAAGGCACAGCGCAGACAGAAAAACCTTGCCCCCGGACTAAAAATCATCAAAGCCCAGTTCGGTTCACTTCCCCTGACCCAACTTTTGCGCTATGTCTATCAGCGCTACCCTGAATACACCACCCGCTCCGAAATCATTAAAAAGATTCTGCCGGCAAAGGAACCAAGCGAACACGGACAGTAAAAAATGTAGCGCGTGCCTTTCAGGCAAACATTGTCAGGTTTTCTAAAAAAGAGAATTTTAAAATAACTTGACCTCTGATTTTTTTGTTATATAATTAAACCGAGGCGATTACAAATATTTGTCAGCACAAAACAAGATTATTACGAACATGTTGTATATTATTCCAATTCGAAGTTATAGCCGTGCAATTTGGATATACCCTAACATAGGAGAAATGCTTGATTAGAAGGAGGTAAATGAAAAAGTGGACATTTCTTGAATTGGCAAAGAAAATAATAGAAGAAGAGAAAAAACCTTTATCACCCGAAGAAATCTGGGCACTGGCGAAAAGTAAGGGCTACGATAAGTATGTAGGAAGTCAAGGGAAGACCCCATGGGCTACAATCGCCGCTCAAATCTATATCAATATTCGCGATAGAAAAGATAGTCCGTTCATTAAGTTCGACACGAGGCCAAAAAGGTTTCATCTTCGCTCTCTAATCAAGCCAGGCGAGGAGGGAAAATTTATTGATGAGCATCCAGTTAGCGTTTTACCGCCAAAGAAATTTGAATATTTAGAACGGGATTTACATCCCTTTTTAACTTATTATGCTTACTACTTTCTAAAGGCATATACGAAAACTATTCGACATACCAAATCAGGAAAAGAAAAGTTTAGCGAATGGATTCACCCAGACATGGTTGGATGTTATTTTTCACTCGAGGAATGGAAACGGGAGGTTTTTGATTTCAGTTCGACTATAGGTAATATCTCAATAAAATTATATTCGTTTGAAATAAAAAGAGAGTTGAATTTTCACAATCTTCGTGAATCATTTTTTCAAACGGTTTCAAACTCGACTTGGGCGAACGAGAGTTATTTAGTGGCTTCCGAGATTGACAACGATGATGATTTCCATAATGAGTTAAAAAGACTGTCAACTTCTTTTGGTATCGGAGTAATCAAGATTAACATAGACGACCCGGATTCTTCAGAAGTTCTTTTCCCAGCAAGGGCAAAAGAATATTTAGATTGGGATACCATAGATAAGTTGGCAATTAATCCTGATTTCAAAGATTTTCTACAGACAATAAAAAATGACATTTCGATCAGGGAGGTGAGAAAGGAAAAATACGATAAAATTTTGCCAAAGGAAGAACTGGTTAGATCGGTGAAGAAATGAAAAAGGCTCTCTTCGGCTATCCTGCCTGAATACCTGCAATCTTTTTGCTCCCTCAATCCTTTGCTATTTTATCCTAACAATTTTAATTGATTACAACTTGACCGTTCTGTTGTCCGCTTTATAATACAGTGTGTGGCAATGGTTAGCCCCTTTTACCTGTTTTAGTCCGCACAACAACCGAGGTTTATGAAGAGGTTAAATAGCGTCAGAGAAAAACCTAGCGATTCCTTATTTTTGCTGAATACACCAACCGCGGATAATGGTGTGGTCATATTAAACAAGGTCCGTTTTGTTCAGGCGATAGAAAATATTGCTAACACCAATAGCCTTGCTACCATAAAAAAACGCATCTTTACCCTGCAGTCTATCATAACCTTTCGCCAAAAGGACACTGACGGCATTTTAAATATTACCGCTGATGGCGAGACCATAACCCTGCGCCGGAGTGTCCTTAAATTGGAACTGAACCAGATTTTAGAGTCGCAGACACTGGAGAGAGCAAAATATTATTTAAAGAGATTAAAAAATGGCGTTCAGAGAGTAAGAACCAGTAAAGTCAATGATATAAATCTTCTCCGGTGGAAAGAATATGATGATATTATTACTGATAGCCTCTGGATATTGGATAAGCGGGATTCTTCGGGTGCCCATCTGGGTTGGTATTGGGGTAATTTTATCCCCCAAATTCCTCGGCAAATGATGCTGAGATACACCAAAAAGGGCGATTGGGTTATGGATACCTTTGTCGGCAGCGGAACAACCTTGATTGAGTGCCGAAGATTGGGCAGAAACGGAGTCGGGATAGAGTTAAATTCTGAAGTGGCACAGAGGGCAAAGGGGTTAATTGAGAAAGAGCAAAATAAAGATAATGTGCTTACCGAAGTAATTGTTGGCGATAGCAGAACAATTGACATCAAGCAAATACTAAATAAATATGGCATAACCAAAGTTCAACTGCTTATTATGCATCCGCCCTATCATGACATCATTAAGTTTTCCCGAAACGGAGCAGACCTTTCCAATGCCAAAAATACCGAGGAATTTTTAAGGATGTTTGGTGAGGTGGTAGATAATGTGACCCCATATTTAGAAAAAGGACGCTATTTTGCCTTGGTTATTGGTGATAAATACTCTAAGGGTGAATGGATGCCTTTGGGATTCTATTGTCTGCAGGAGGTATTGAAAAGGGGCTATTTATTGAAAAGCATAATCGTCAAAAACTTTGAAGAGACCCGGGGAAAAAGAAATCAGCAGGAACTGTGGCGCTACCGGGCATTAGTGGGCGGGTTTTATGTATTTAAACATGAGTATATTATGCTTTTCCAGAAAAAGTAGAGGGTAAAATATGCCGTTATTCAGCCCGATAGAGGTTATGAATTTGAAGCTTAGCTGTATCCCTTTAATCCACTTAAAAATGCTTGCCCGAAATTTAGGCATGGACGATACTGGTTCGGCAGCCGAGATTATCAAAAGAATTTTCGGAAAAGGAGTAAAAGAAGAAGTGGTGGATGGTTTTATCAAACAGAGATACATTGAGAAAATTCAGGAAAGGAGGGCAACTATTTCTGATGAGGATTTAAAGCAGGAATTAAAGAAAGTCCGAACCTTTACCTGGGGTGTAGTTCAGGGACAATTAGACCAGAAAATCCAAACCGAATATGTCCGAAGAATCGTGCGCTATGAAGAGTTGGTAAATAATGTTAAAGCCAAACTGCATAGCGATGTAACAAATTATGTCATCTGCACCTGGTTTAACCACTGGACGACGGTGCTGATTGAGGAACATATCAGCACTCATCCCAGAGTAATCCCCACGCTCAAAAACATAAAAGGGATTGACATTTTCTTTGATGGACAACCTTTTGACTTAAAGGTAACTTATTTGCGCGTGGCTACAGTCCAACCGCAGCAATAGCCGAACCAGAAAAGTTGGCTGTTTGGCTGTATGAAAATCAAGGCGCACAGCGATTTGGTGCTGACAACCGCCTGTTTGTTGTTCTGCTGGATAAAGATAATCCGGAGAGAAGTTGAGAATTAAAAAGAGATTTTGACCTTGTGTTTCAAAGAATTGACCGCTTCTTTGATAAAGAGACGGTTTCCAAAAGAGACGAAATTATTTTCACCTTTTGGAAGAAAAACCTACACGGCAGTTACCAAGGTATTGATAATAACAAAATGACAAACAGCACTTCACCGACCTCTCCCAAAAGCTTTCGGTCCATTTGCTTTCTCGGTCTTTTGCCTTTTATGCCTAACGGCACCCACCCAATTTTTCGCGCTGAATATCCTTTATTATTAGCGCTGTTTATTCTGTAATCTGAAATCCTGCCTTTATTAAGGGTGGGTTTTGGGCTTGACTTTTGTATTCTTGGGTATTTAATTATCTAAATTTAAGCGATGATGAACATTTGGCTACCGGGCGTTGCATTTGCTTTTTTCCGCAATCCGCGCTATGAACTTGCCTTCAATACAATAGAAAGATAAAACAATGAATGTCTACTTAAAGGCGTTTATTTTTCTGATAGTTTTTTCATTGCTTCATTTCGGGTATGAAGCCACCGGCTGGACTCCGCTTACCATTTTTTGCGCGGTGAACGAGTCCTTGTTTCAGCATTTGAAAATGGCATTCTGGTCCTATCTTTTACTTGTGGCATTAATCGAGTTTCCCTTGTTAATAAAAAAGATTGCGGAAGAAAAGACCGGTAAAACCATTGCCGGCAGCGGCAGTTTCTGGTATTCTCGGCTGCTGTCTGTGATAATATTGCCCTATATCGTGCTGATTGTCTGGTATTTGCAACCGGCGATCTCCAGCAGGCTGAAATCGGACTGGATTGATTTGGCCTGGGCAATAACTGTAACCTATCTTTCCTGTTTGCTGATTGCATTCTTAGAAAAAGACACCGAGAGGATAAAGTATCAACTATCCTCCAGATATATTATCCTGTTGCTCGTGTTCATTTCCGGATTGCTTTTTGTGTTGTTCACTTACCGGCCTCCATGGATTGATTTATTTATTAACCCGGAAACCCTGTGACCAAAATTAGACCAGCAACAACTTTCTGTACCCCGTGTCTGCTCCCTCAATCCTGCGGCGCTTGTGCCTTCTGGCACACCCCTAATTCTGGATCAACGAATTAAGAGGTCCGTTTCTGACATCTGTCAGCCCCGTTTGTTATAATCAAAGTCCTGCCCTGAGCGGTGCAAAAGCCGTGCAAACACAGATTTGAAGGCTAATTCAATTCCGGAGCAGGGATGAAAAGAGAGGTGGTCATTCTGGTTAGGCAGGGGTAGAAGTGCCCCAGTGAAGCCCTAAGCAAGAATTTTTCGGTCCATTTAATATAGATTTTTTCTGGACACCGCCACTTGACGATTTTGATGCTTGACTTTGGCTGATTTCAGGTTAATATTACAGGCTATTTAATGTTTGCTAAGATTAGCGAGGTTCTACCCCTCGTCACCAAACCGATTCGCTACACCGGGGGCGAGTACAACACCTTCTATATTGAGTCTGAACCGGAACGGGTAAACTGGGTGCTGACAATGCCCGAGGTGTATGAAATCGGGATGTCCAATTACGGGTTGAAGATACTCTATTCCATTCTCAACCGCTTACCCAATACCAGTTGTGAGCGCTGCTATGTGCCCTGGCCCGATTTCGGGGCTCAACTCAAGGCCAAGGGGTTGCCGCTTTATGCCCTGGAGTCAAAGCGACCGGTGCGGGATTTTGATATCCTGGGTGTTTCGCTGCAGAGCGAACTTTCCTATACCAACCTGCTTTATCTCTTGGATTTGTGCGCCATCCCGTTGCACCGGCAGGAACGGAGGAGCTCTGACCCGTTGGTTATTGCCGGTGGACCCTGCACGGTCAATCCGCTGCCGCTGGTTGATTTTGTGGACGGGTTTGTTGTCGGTGATGGTGAGGAGGTGGTAAAGGAGATTAGCCGGGTTTATGCGGACTGGAACCGTAAAAACCGGGATGAAATTCTGAAGAGTTTGGCCCGGCTGCCGGGTGTTTTTGTCCCCGGTTATACCGGTCACAAGAATGGCGCGGTTGTGCGTCAGGCAGTGGCTGAGTTACGGGAGGAGGATTTTCCTTTCCCGCCGGTGGTGCCAATCTGCGAAATCACCCATGACCGGCTAACGGTTGAGATTGCCCGGGGTTGCGGCCGGGGTTGCCGGTTCTGTCAGGCAGGTATGATTAACCGGCCGGTCCGCTTCCGGGATGTTGAACAGGTGGTGCGGCTGGCAGAAAGGGGAATCAGGTCGAGCGGCTGGGAGGAAGTCTCGCTGCTGACGCTTTCGGCACTGGATTATCCCGACCTTCTGCAACTGGTGAAAAGGCTGAATGAAAGGCTGCGGGAACGCCGGGTTGCAATCTCTCTGCCTTCAACCCGGGGTGAGGATTTTTCTGCTGAACTGGCATTGAATCTTCAGGAGGTGAAGAAGGCGGGGCTGACATTCGCCCCTGAGACCGCATCGAGCCGTTTGCGGGCGTTTATCAATAAGAACATCTCCGAGGCAAAGATTCTGGAGTCGGTGCGGAATGCGCTGGATGCGGGCTGGGGTGGAGTAAAACTTTATTTTATGCTCGGTCTGCCCGGTGAGCGCGAGGAGGATGTGCGGGAGATCGGCCGGTTTGTGAACGAGATTGCCCGGCTCTGCCGGGGCCGGGTCGTGCGGTTTAACCTGACGCCATTCATACCCAAACCTCACACACCGCTGCAATGGGCAGGTTTTGCCGATTTAAACGAGACCCGGGCAAAGATGGAGCTCCTGAAGCGGATGCTTAACCGGCGCAATATCAAGCCAAAATGGGAAAGCCCGGAATCTTCCTATGTCCAGGCACTGCTTGCCCGAGGTGATAGTCGGTTGGGCAGGGTGATTGAGCAGGTTTACCGGTCAGGCGGGGTTTTTCAGGAATGGTCCGAGTTCTTTAAATTCTCCTTGTGGCAGGAGGCGCTGGCAGCGGCTGATATTGACCCGAGATTGTTACTGAGTGAGCGGCCGGTCGATGAGCAACTGCCCTGGGATTTTATTGATGTTGGTGTCAGCAAGGACTTTCTGCACAGAGAATACCAGCGGGCCCAGGCAGGGGTGGAGACACCGGACTGCCTTCAGTCCGGTTGCACTAACTGCGGTGCCTGTCCAGGACCAAAGCCAAAACTGCCACCGGCCGCTGATGCCAAGCCGGTGCCGGACCGGGATTATGCTCGAAGAGCGGTGCCGGTTTCAGTTTATGGTGAACTTAAAATCCGATTCCGATTGAAATATGCGGTTGAAGAGCAGTTCCGGTTTGCGGCCCATCTTGACCGGGTCCGGGCATTTTACCGGGCGCTACGCCGCAGCGATTTGCCGGTCGCCTATACCCGTGGGTTTGCGCCCAAGCCGATGCTCTCCTTTGGCCCGCCGCTGCCGGTCGGGCTTGCTTCGGACGGGGAGTATGTTGATATTTATACCGGTTATCAGTACTCGGGAAACATCATCCGAGACTTGGGCCCTTTTCTGCCCAAGGGGCTACGGATTATTGCCGCCCAGGTGATCCCCAAAAGCAGCCCTTCATTAAGCGAGATGATCAACCTCGGCAGGTATCAGATACTGCTGTCCGAGGAGTTAGCCGGCAGGGCGGCTGCGGCTCGGGTTCCGGGCGTGAAGAATTTCTCTCGGCAGGCGGACGGCTCCTTTCTTTTTGATCTGACGCTCGGTCCGGGTATCAAACTGTTCAGCATCCTGGCACAAATCCTCAGCATAACCGAGACCGAAGCCCGGTGTCTGAGGATTAAGCGCAAGGACTGCCTGGTGCAAACAGATGGAACCATTAGGTCACCGCTGGGCGAAACAGTCCTGAAATAACTTGTCCAATGGGGAGGATTTATGAAAGTTAAGACGAAAATTGTTGTCAGTGCCAATGAATGGGAGACCAGGGTGGCAGTTTTTGAGAATGAGCGGCTGGTAGAGTTTTATGTTGAGCGGGCAGAACAGCAGAATCTTGTTGGCCGGATTTACAAGGGCCGGGTTGAGAATGTGGTCAAGGGTCTGCGGGGTGCCTTTATCAATATCGGCCTGCGCAAGAACGGATTTCTGCCCCTGACCGAGATCCCTGAGTTTGATGCACTTGAGGGCGATGAGATTGAGGAGGCTGATGGTGGCAGACCCCAGCCCAGGACGATCAGCCTGCGGGAGGGGGAGGAGATACTGGTTCAGGTGGTAAAGGACCCGTTTGCAGAGAAGGGGGCACGACTGACCTCATTTGTTTCCATTCCCGGAAGATATCTGGTTTACTTTCCGAATGCACAGCGGGTTGGCATCTCGCGGCGGATAAGCGACCGCCGGGAGCGCAACCGGCTCCGGGATGCAGTCCGGCAGTTCAAAAGCCCTCATGCCGGTTTGATTATTCGCACCGTTGCCCGGGAGGCATCTTTTGAAGACCTGAAGTTAGAGTATCAGGAACTGGAGCGCAACTGGGAGGAGGTTCGGGCCAAGGCAGAAAAGGTATCATCCCCGGCCGTGCTTTATGAAGAGCCCTCTATTGCCATCAAGGTGGTGCGGGACCTGCTCAATGAGAGTGTGGAAAAGGTTGTGGTGGACTATGAACCCGCTTACAAACAAATCAGCGAATACATCGTCCGGGTTGCGCCCAGGTTCAAGCGCCGGATTGAACTGTATCGAGCCGAGACGCCGCTTCTGGAGCAGACCGGGGTTGAGGCGGAACTGGAGCGGCTGTTTCACAAGCGCATCTGGCTGAAGGGGGGCGGTTTTATCACCATTGACCAGACCGAAGCGATGGTGGCGATTGATGTCAATACCGGACGGTCGGCTCAGGAGGAGGACCCAGAGAAACTGATTCTTGAAACCAACCTTGAGGCGGCAGCTGAAATTGCCCGGCAGATCAGGCTGCGGGATTTAGCCGGGCTACTCATCATCGACTTCATTGATATGGAGGACCCGAAAAATACCGAGCGGGTGGTTCAGGAGTTAAAGGCACAACTGGCAAATGACCGGGCAAAGTCCGATTTTTCTAAGATGAGCCGGTTCGGACTTTTGGAGATGACCCGGGAGCGAACCAGGCCCGGGATGATGTATCTTTTGTTTGAAACCTGTCCGGTGTGCCAGGGTTCGGGCCGGGTGCGTTCTCGTTCCGAGGTGGCGATGCGCATTGAGCGAATGATCCTAACCAAACTGCCGAAGTTGCGGGGTCGGCGGGTGCGGATCCTCGCTGCCCCGGCACTGACCGAATTTCTGACCACTGAGTGGTATGAGCGGCTGGCTGAGTTTGCCCGGCGCTATGAGTTGGCGATTGATGTCAAGACCGATTATCAACTTGCCCCGACTGAATTTAAACTGCTGACCGAATCCCCTTAAGTTCGCCGTTTATCTGGCTCCCGTCCCGGAATGATAAAAATTTTGCGCCGGGAACGGGCACCGGCAATGAGCCGGATGGTGCTCTTCGGCACCCTGAGAAACTGGGCGAGCGCGGTAATCACCGCCTGGTTGGCTTTACCCTCAATCGGCGGAGTTGTAACCGTCACCGTGAAAGAGCCATCCGGGTGCCGGATAACTCTGTTTACTTTTGCACCGGGTTTAACCAGAACCTGAACCTGCAACTTTAACCACCCCGGGCAAATGAAGCCTTAATGCCCTGCAGGTCGGTCTTATACCGGTCTTTGAGTTCCTGGCGCTTACCCGCATTCCAGCCCGAAACCCGGGAGAAGTAGCCGGTCACCCGGGTGATGTGGTCAACCTCCGCAGAATGGCACCACGGGCAGTTGCTTGAGAGCCCCCGACTCGTCCGGTGACAGCGGGCGCAGGTGGTAAATTCAGGTGAAAAGGCAATCTGGGCGTTGCGGGTCTGGCGGAATGTTTTGAGCACAAAGTTGGCAATTGACTCCTTGGACGGCCGGGAGTCGGCAAGCCAGATATGCGTCAGGGCACCGGCTTCAATCATATCATGAAACTTTCCCTCATAATAGACCCGCTCAATCGGGTCAATAGGCGCTGAGATGTTGAGATAGGTGGAATTGGTATAATAAACTGAACCGGAGTCAATGTCACCCTTCACCACCTGGAGTGCCGGTTCCGGATAAAACTCCAGATCCAGTTTTGCCAGCCGATAAGCGGTGGACTCAGCCGGGGTCTGTTCCAGAACCAGCCGGATGTTATGAACTTGGGCCAGACGCCGGCACTCCTGGTTAATGAAGGCGATTACCCTCAGTCCGAACCGGAACGCCTCCTCGCTCTGGTGTAACTCCTGACCGAGATGGTACTGAACCAGTTCATTCAGACCGAGGAGGCCGACCAGATATGTTACCCGTTTCAGTCGGAGATAAGGTTCACCGTCGGGGTCCATCGTCAAGAGGGCAAGTGGACCCTCGGCTTTCAGCGCCAGCAGTTTTTCAATAAACATCTTCTTCTCCAGATGGGCTCTTACCACCATCTCCATCCGCTCCCGGAGCAGCCGGAAAAGGGTGTCGTCATCGTGATTGGCGAGAAAGGCGAGCCGGGGCAGGTTCAGGGTAACATTCTGCAGTGCGCAGTAACGCATCTTCCAAGGTGTCCGGGCATCACACAGGTCGTGCTCATCCAGCCGGAAGCTGAGCCGGCAGCACTCACTGACCTTGGCGGTCTTTCCCCGGTCAAATACAAAATAGGTATTGCCCTTTTCGGCAGCAACATCGGCGATATGGTTGAGAAAATCTTCTGCGCCCGGGGTCAAAAAGAAGTTTTCGGTCATATGGACCAGGGGCTTCGGGAAAAAGAATGGCCTTCCCGAACCATCCCCCTCCTGGTAGACATCAAAGATTGCCCAGAGAAACCGCTGCGCTTCGGCAAGATATTCACCATACCTTCTGCCGGTGTATTCACCACCCGGGCCAATCGCCTCAACATCAGCGAAGTGGTTGGGAACTTCCCAGTAGAGATTGATATCGGAAAATATCGCCTGACCACCCCGAGCCACATTCTGCTGCGAGTACTCAAACACCAGCATCTGGGCTAACTGGTGAATTTCCCGGTCGCTCATTCCGACCAGAAAAGGTGCAAAAAAGATGTTAACCGCATCCCAACCAATTGCACCGGCAAAATGTCCCTGCAGCGCAGCGGAAAACTTTACCATATGGGCAAGAAGTGTTTCCGGGTGTCGTGCCGGCTTTGCCATTGACAGTGCGTTAGGCAGATTCAAACCAAACCTCTTCACATACTCCAGCGACTGCCCGGAGCAGTACGGGCGATTAATGAACCCCAAATCATGCAGATGAATGTCACCCCAGGTGTGGGCATCGGCGATATCCGGGTCAAAAACCGAGGAAAGGGCAAACTGCTTCAATGTCCACTCGGCGAGGGTCATATTGGTCGCCTCGGGATTATGGGGGGTATTCGCATTCTCCCGGTTCTTATAAAGTATCAGATTTTCAACATCGCTGAGCGGCACACCCAAGCGGGCATGCCGGCGCCGTGCCTCCTCTAAGCCCCGTTCAACCAGTTTGGCATTCACTAACTCCCGGACCAGACTTGAGGTCACCCGTTTCACACCGGAATTTATAATCCCTTCCTCCACCTCACGGGCAATCTCCTCGGCAACCTCCGCGTCAATACCCGCCTCCCGCACCAGTGCCCGGCTTATCCGGCTCCGGTCCCACTGCCGGATGGTATCATCTGACGAGCGCACAAAAAGGGCGAACTCGGTTGTATCCCCTTTCCCCCCGATACTCGGCTTAATCTGAACCGCATGCCTGCGCCGCGCCCGGGCACGTTCTTCCCGTTTCAGAATGAAAGCCTTGGCGGTCTGAGCATGACCGTGCTCAATCAGCACCTTCTCCACCGCATCGCCAATTTCATCAACGGTCGGAATATGCTGGCCCCGCTGGTTGAAAAGCAACTCCACCACCCTTTCTGCCAGCCACTGCGCCCGGGAAAAATCCTCACCGCCGACTGAGCGGGCAGCATTAAAAATCGCACTGCTAATCTTGGTGATGTCAAAATCAGCCAGTTCGCCCGAACGCTTCTGAACCTTTCGGAATGGATATTCCTTTACCCCTTGCTCCTTTTTTTCCGCCCCGGTCAAGCTTCGTTCATCACCCTTCCTGCTTTTCGCCACTGCCGCCTCCCTTTTTTAAATTTTTTAACTCCTCAACAAACTGTTCTGGACTGTTAAACTGCCGGTAGACCGAGGCAAAACGGACATAGGCTACCGGATCAAGATTGATTAACTGCTCCAGCACCATTCCGCCCAACTCTGCCGAACTCACCTCAACACGACTGTCTTCACTCAACTTTAACTCCACTGCGTCAACCAGTTTTTCAATCTCGGCACGACCGACCGGCCGCTTCCGGCATGCCAAGACCACCCCGTTAATGAGTTTCTGCCGGTCATAAGGCTCACGCCGACCATCCCGCTTGACAACCATCAAAGGAACCCTTTCAATATATTCATAGGTAGTAAACCGCTTACCACACCTCAGGCACTCACGCCGTCTGCGAACAGCATTGCCCTCCTGAGCCGGTCTGGAGTCAAGAACCTTGTCCTCATCGCATGAACAGTATGGGCACTTCATATAGTAATATATAATTATATACCGCAATATATGGTATGTCAAATAAAATTGTAATAATGGTATATATTTTTAACTATTTGAGAAAGATAGAGTTATATATTGAGTGCTGATTTTTTCAGCAGTGTTATTTAAATCCTTGTCTTATGGTCTGTATCATTAAACTTAGCCTTGAAACTATATTTATCCACAATTTTTCCACAGGTTATCAACATCAGATGGCTTGTTTCTTGTAGTTAAATGGTCGTAGCCCCGTTCTTTAATTGGCCTTATTGCACCATTTTCCTCCCGGTATAATCCCCGTCCCGGCTCAATCCGACCAATCATAGACACAGGAATATTTATGATCCGGTTGGGCAGTTTTTCCTTGCTGGTAAAGAGAAGTTCATAATCCTCACCCGCGGTCAGGGCGAAATTGACCGGGTTGATGCCCAGTCTTTGACAGAGTCGAAATGTGGCTGCATGAATCGGGATCTGCTGGGGATAAATAACCACCCGCACCCGGCTCATTTCCGCAATATGGGAGGCGTCGGTTGCCAAGCCGTCAGAGGTATCAATCAGGGCGCCAATTTGGAGTTTGAGTTTTCTGATTATCTGGATTCTTGGCAGGGGGAGAAGGTGACGTTTGATTGCGGCTTGAGCCCTTGGTGTTGAACGGTCGGCCTTCTCTTTTTCCCGGGCCAGGAGCAGCCGGCCAGTTTCAGCCAGTCCGGCATAGCCGGTAAGGTAAAGAAACTCACCCGGTCGGGCGTCAGAACGGAGACGCGGGGTGTCGGCCCTGCCCAAGGCAGTAAGGCTGAGAATCAGACGGTCAAACGCAATGATATCACCCCCGGCAATTTCACAGTTCATCTTCTGGCAGACCGCCTCCATTCCCTGATAAAGCTTTCGGACATCGCTGCTAACTGTTTCCTTGGGCAGAGCCAGAGCAACCAGAAGAATAACCGGTTCGGCTGCCATCGCCACCACATCTGAGATGCAGGCGCAGGCACAGCGGCTGCCGATATCGTGATAATTCATATAGGCGGGGTCAAAATGAACACCCTGGGCATAGGCATCGGTGGTGAGAACTGTCTTCCCATCTCTAAGGACACAGGCATCATCGCCGATACCCACGCTGAGGTGCTGGCGCGATTTCACAACCTGCCGGATGATTTTAATCAACTCTGCCTCACCCAGTTCTTCAATCCGCATTGGTTAATTATAGCCAAGGATAACACAAAACAAGAATTGTCTTTCCGACCATTGAGAACCAAACACCCGGGCAATTGGTCAATGACAAAGGCCTAAAACTCCCGCCTCAACCTTCACCTGAACCTTTCGACAATTCGCTTGACATTGTTGGACTTTTAGTAATACTTGGCTTATGACCATTGCCCATTTTCAGCAACTGATCAGAGAGATATATTTTGACCGAGACTGCCGGCGGGGTGAAGACGGCACCTTCCGCTGGTTCGCGGAAGAGGTGGGCGAACTGGCCCGGGCATTGCGGCACAATGTGAAAGAGGAAAAAGAAGAAGAATTTGCTGATGTCTTTGCCTGGCTGGTTAGTCTGGCCAGTCTGGCTGGTGTCGATCTGGAGCAGGCCTGTGCCAAGTATAAAAACGGCTGTCCGAAATGCCATCTGGTGCCCTGCCGATGTCCGGAGAAGGCGAGAGAAATTTAACAATGGCAGTGACAAATCTTAACATAATCAATGAGAAAGGAGTGATATGGCGATAGCAAGCCTTTTCTTATCCGTGCTGGTAAGCCAGTGGGCGCTACCGTCAATTCGGGCCCAGGACACACCCAATGATGGTGGCAAGAGTATCACCATCCGCTGGCAGGTGCCAGCTAATTTACCGGTTGAGAACCTAATTCTGGAGCGGAGGGAAAAGAGCGGTGAGGTAACGGTTATCGCCTCCCTGCCACTTGGGGAGACAGGTTTTACTGATGAAGGGGTTAGCGATGGTAAAAGGTATCAGTATCGGCTGGGTGCAGTTTCTGGTGCCGATACGGTGTGGAGCGAAATGTCCGGGTGGGTGCAAAGTTCGCCGCAGTTCTTCAATTGGGCACGGGTGAATATTTTGATTGCGATGCTCGTCTTTTTTGCTCTGGTAATTTACTTTATTGAACATGCCAAGGCCGGCAGGCATCTTTTTGTCCGCCGGATTGCGGGTCTGGATGCGGTCGAGGAGGCGGTAGGAAGGGCTACCGAAATGGGTAAGCCGATTGTCTATGTTCCCGGGCTTGGCTCGGTTGCCGACATCGCCACGATTGCCTCGCTCAATATCCTGGGTGAAGTTGCGAAAAAAACCGCCCAGTATGATTCGGCTCTCTTGGTTCCCAACCGCGACCCGATTGTCTATACCGTCGCCCGCGAGGTTGTCAAGGAGGCATATGCGCAGGCGGGCAGACCCGATGCCTTCAAGGCGGACAATATCTTCTTTGTTACCTCGGAACAGTTTGCCTACGCCGCGGCGGTTGACGGATTGATGGTGCGGGAAAAACCGGCGACCAATTTCTTTTTGGGCACATTCTGGGCTGAGTCGCTGATTCTTGCCGAAACCGGTGCAACTACCGGTGCGATTCAGATTGCCGGCACTGACTCGGTCTTCCAGTTACCCTTCTTTATTACCGCTTGTGATTACACGCTGATCGGTGAGGAACTTTATGCTGCCTCGGCTTATCTTTCCCGGGAGCCACTGCTTCTGGGCTCGCTTAAAGGGCAGGACTTCGGCAAATTGCTGATTATGGTGATCGTCATCGTTGGTTCGGCACTGCTCTTGCTTTCGAAGATACCGGCGCTAAGTTTTTTCCAAAGTATCATCAGTTTCTTTAATGTCAGTTAAGTAAGGAGGCAGGATGCGCAGGACAATACCATTGGCCATCTGCTTGGGGATGGGTATTATTATGATGGCTCAGTTTTTCATCCCCCATCCCGTATCAGTTGCTTTTTATGACCTGACGACAAAGTGGATTCGGATTGTATCGGCATTCGCCCTCGTCCTGGGCGTAGGCAGTCTGATCCTTTACCATATCGAGCGCCTGCAGCGAAAAAGGCCGGGCTGGATTTATTCAATCGTCACCCTTACCGCCTTACTAATAACCGCCTTTATCGGCCTGGTGTGGGGTGTAAAGCCCGGGTCCCCGCTTCAGGAGATTCTGTTCAAGAATATGCTCGTGCCCCTGAACGCCTCAATGTTTGCCATGCTCGCTTTCTATATGGCATCAGCCGCCTACCGGGCGTTCCGGGCAAGGACCAAAGAGGCGGCGCTTCTGCTTATCGCTGCCTTTGTTGTAATGCTGGGAATGGTGCCGGTGGGCGCGGCAATATGGGGAAAACTGCCGGAAGTGGCGGAATGGGTGCTCTCGGTTCCGAATATGGCGGCAAAACGGGCAATTCTTTTTGGTGTTGCCCTGGGGGCGATTGCGACCTCGCTCAAGGTTATCTTAGGGATTGAACGGGGCTGGTTAGGAGGAGGCAAAGGATGAACCTCTTAGAGAATCTGCTCAGGATTGACCGGAAGATAATCTTTATTGTAATGGCGGTCTTGGTGCTTTTCCCGCTCCTGAAGCCCCTGGGATTGGGTGTGAGTTCAGGACCAAGGGCAAAGGCGGTCTTTGATGCAGTTGATGCGATTCCACCCGGGAAAACGCTTTTGATTTCGGTTGACTTTGACCCGGCGTCAATGCCCGAACTTTACCCGATGCTGGTTGCCCTGATGCGTCACTGCTTTGCCCGAAATGTCAAGGTTCTTTTATGCGGTTTATGGATTACTGGCGCCGGTCTTGCTGATAAGGCGATTACCGAAATTCCACCCGAATATGGCAAAACCTACGGCGAGGATGTGGTTTATCTGGGCTGGAAGGCCGGGGTGGATGCGGTGATTCTGGGGATGGGTGAAAATATCAAGAATGTCTTTCCGGTTGACTATTATGGCCACCCGCTGGATTCGCTGCCGATGATGCGTGAAGTTACCCGGTTAAAGGACATTCCCTTTATGGTTGCCATTTCGGCTGGCACCCCGGGATTTTCTGACTGGTTGCTTTATGCCCAGTCCCGCTATGGAATGCGGGTTGGGGCTGGAGTAACCGCAGTTTCCGCGGCCGATGCCTATCCTTATCTTCAGAGCGGACAGTTGACCGGTCTTTTAGCCGGGATGAAGGGCGCGGCAGAATATGAAGTCCTGGTTCAGAAAAACGGCTACAGTAAGGCATATATGCCGGCAGTGGCGGCGATGGACTCGCAGTCTTTAGCCCACATAGTAATAATGGTTCTGGTTATCATCGGGAATCTGGCATTCTTTGCCACCCGCAGGAAAAGGAGGTAAAATGCATATTTCTACCAACATCTGGACTTGGCTTGCGGTTATTCTCACCTTCGGAATCTTCTCCTTCTTATACAAGGACAACCCATTTTATAAATTCTGCGAGCATCTCTTTGTCGGGGTCTCGGTTGGTTATACCATTGCTCTGACCTGGTATAACTCGGTTTATCCAGACCTGGTTACTCCGCTTTTCCGGGAAGGCAGGTTACTTTACATTGTCCCTTTCATTCTCGGGCTCTGTTATTTCTGCCGGTTCATTCCCAAGGTTTCCTGGCTCATCCGACTGCCAATGGGGTTTGTGTTAGGCTGGGCTTCGGGTGTGGCAATCCCGGCATATTTCCAGACCAATATCATCAAGCAGATTCAGGGAACGCTTTTGACGCCGGCAATCTTCGCCCACTGGGATGTCTTCCTCTGGGCGCTGATTTCATTTGTTGGCGTAATCTGCTCTGTGCTTTACTTCTTCTTTTCCCGTGAGCACAAAGGGGTGCTCAAGGTTGCCTCTGAGACTGGCATTATCTTTTTGATGATTGGTTTCGGTGCCTCGTTCGGCTATACGGTGATGGCACGTATGTCACTCTTGATCGGCAGGTTCCAGTTCCTCTTGCGTGACTGGCTCGGTTTAATCAAGTAAGATGACCAAAGGTCCGGGGTTCTGGGTCTGGGGGTTGGGGTCTGGGCTTCGTTCTTCCGTCGCCGGTCTTGTTTCGTTCTTTATCCTTGTCACCCTGACTCAGGCAGGAAATTTAAAATATATCCCTACCGATTCACGGCTATATGATGATATTGACATTTTGAAGACGGGCGGATTGATTCAGCCTCTGCCATCAACCAGCAAACCCTGGACCGAGGCGGAGTTTTTAAGCCTTTTGCTGGAGGCGGAATCGCTTTCCAAGAGCCGGCGTTTGAACCCGGCACAGCAAATGGCGGTTAAACGATTGCGTGCTGAACTGGTGGAAAAAAGAATAATGACCCGGTTGGCTACACTTGAAGGAACCGTGCAGTTTGACCCGTTTGCCCGGTGCCGGCTGCAGAAAAACAATCAGCGGGTTTCACTGGGTATGACAATGGCCAACACACCGGCTGAGCAGTTTTTCTTTTATGAACGGATTGAGATGACCGGGTTAAATCCGAAACAGGGAAGCGTGCCTGACTCCTGCGGCTGGCACAACCCCGGGACGCGCGTTTGCGCCTGGCGGGACAGGGTTTTGTGGGAAATGGAACGGGCATATTTCGGGTTCAAACTCCCCTGGCTCCGACTGGAACTGGGGCGGGATGAATTTTTCTGGGGTCCCGGATATAACTCCTCAGTTATGCTGTCCGACAATGCGCCTGCACTTGACCAGATTCAGTTCTCCATCTCCAGCCCGAATCTGAAATTTATTCAATTCACCTCACTTCTTTCCCGCTGGAACCAGCGCCACCGGTTTCTTTCCGGCCAACGGCTTGAGGTTTCCCTTTTTCGGCGGCTGGTTCTGGCCGGTGCGATGTTTAATGTCTATACCTGGGAATCGGCGGTCGATTTCAGCGGCATGCTCAACCCGCTTCTACCGCTTTATTTCTCGGTTGCCAATTCCGGACATGGCGATAACCTGCTTCTAGGCTGGGATGCGGTTCTTTACCTGCCCGGTAGCAAAATCTACGGGCAACTGTTTTTAGACAACTATGAGTTTAACACCCGAAAGGATGCGCCCAACTGCGTTGCTTTGCAAGCCGGTCTTTTCTTTTCGCCCTCTGCGCCAATTGACTTCAGGGTTGAATATTCTCTAATTACCGCATTTACCTATTATCATCGCCTGCGGGACATAATGTTTGAAAACTATTCGGTGCCCCTGGGTCATGAGCTTGGTCCGGATGCCGACCGGCTCTGGGCAAGGTTCAGACTGACACCACTGGCTTGGCTTTCAGCGTCGGTCTGGGCTGATTATACCCGGCGGGGTTATTATAACCGGGGTGATTATGAGCGACTTTCCTTTGATGAGAAGGATACGATATTTTTAAGATACTATTACAGTTTTCCCGCAAGGGGTTATGATTACACTACCGGTGAACTGCTCGAGGAGGTGGAGAAAACCATCCGGGTTGGACCAGAGATTGAGATTACGCCTTTGACCGACCTATATATCAGCGCAAGTTTGGGCTGGAGTTGTTGCCAGAACAAGGAGGGCAGAATCGGGGATAACCGCACCGAACCAGAGTTCTCAATTAAATTAGAATACCGGCACTGATTCAACCAGAAAAGATTAAGGTTCAGGTTGGGTCTTTTCCTTAACCCTTACATCAACCTTTCTTTGGATTACTCGCTCAATTTCATCTTTGCCGATTTCACCCTGCCGGAGCAGGCGTGGCGGGACAGTGGTCAGGTCAAGGATGGTTGATGGTCTGCCCGAGCCGGATCTGCCGGCATCAATGGCAGTGTCGCACTGTAAAAGGATTTCCTTATTGATTTCGGCAAAGTTGTTGGTGGCGGGTTCGCCGCTGAAATTGGCGCTGGTGCCGGCAAGCGGGCTGGCTAATTTTAGGGCGACACGGGTAAAAAAGGGCTGGGCAACAATCCTGACCCCGACCTTATTGGTTTTCCCGGTGATGATGTCCGGAACAATTTCTGAACGGTAAAGAATCAGGGCAAGGGGTCCAGGTAAGAGCATTTCGGTTAATGGCTCTGCCCAGTGCGGGAGTTCCTTTACCACCATTTTCATCTGCTCAATGTTGGCACAATGAAGTAACAGGGGAATGGTGAAGGGGCGGCGTTTGATTAAAAATATCCGCTCAATTGAACGGACCTGACGGAACTCAGCACCTATTCCATACACGGTTTCGGTCGGGAAGATTATGATGCCGCCTTTTTTCAGCGCCTCAACTGCGCTATCAATATATTTTTCTTCTGGCGGAATAATCTTAGGTTCGTTCATCGGCCAGCGGCAATGCCCGGTCGATTTTTACCACCGTCAGTATTTTTTCAGCCATCTGAATATTTTCACCCAGTCGCTTACCTAAAAGTTGCTGGGCGAGGGGTGACTGATATGAGATTATGCCCTGGTCAGGGTCAGCATCCCAGGGCCCGAGGATTGAGAACTCCATGATACTGCCGGACTGGTCACAGAGTTGAACCCGGCAGCCAATGTTGACCTCGGTGGTGTCAATCTGTTCAGGATTTAGCGGCTGGGCATCCTTCAGTTCTCGCTGGAGCTGGTTGATTCTTGCCATAAGCCGTGCCTGCCTCTCCTTTGCCGCCTTGTATTCATAATTCTCTGAGAGGTCGCCAAAGGCACGGGCCCGGCCAATCTCTTCAGCCGATTTGGGCAGTTCCTGCTGGGTCAAAACGGCCAGTTCCTGTTTTGCCTTTTCGATGCCGGCAGCCGAACTATAGACAACGGTTGATTGTGGCCTCTTACCCGGGTAGTCTTGGGCCAGGCGGGTAAAGTGGTTGGTGATCAGGGTAATAATTTCACCCTGCTGAAATGGTTCAAAACCCCGGTTGCCTCGGATGCGTTGCAGAACCTGCCTGGCTTCATCTTCGTTCATCTGCTTTAGCGCATTGGCGATGAGCTGGTAGTTCTCGGCGAGAATAATCTTTTTCGCTCTCTGCCTGTGACTCGGGTTAGAATCCATTTCGATAATATCCAGGAGCCGGGAAAGAGTCTGGCGGGCGGTCAGGACCGCAGTTTTTTCGGCAAGGAACAGAAAGGCATCCGGGTTGGCGCGGTAGCCGGTCAGGACTGAATAAATTAATTCCTGCCATCGCGCCGGCTTTTCCTTCTGCAGTCGGTCTGCGATCAGATTACGGGTCCTAGTGTCAGTAGTGAGGGAAAATAGCTTAAGATAAAGACTGTCCCAGTCTTCGCTTCGGGCTTGGGCGAGGTCAGAAAGGAATTTCTTCCGTTCCGATGCAGTAGGAATCTGTTCAAAGGTCCTAATTATCTCAGCCGGTTCCTGGACCGGCAGTTGGAAGGGGTCATAACTGGCAGAGGTAGAGTTTTTTATCTCAGTCTTAGCCTTCACTGCTTGGGACGGTGCTGAAGGCACTGCCTTTGCCCTCAACTTTGCTTCTAACTGGTCCAGCCAACAATAGGAACGGGCCGGTCTCGTCTTTATAATAATATGAGGGTTCGCCCCGAGCCCTTTTCTTGCCCTTTCCCAGAAAACGGGCCATTTTTCCCTGCCCACCAAAGGTGCCAGCGCCTGTTCAATCTCACTCAGGGTTGCCGGCCGGCCGATGTCCTGCAGAAACAGGGCAACCACCTGTGCAGGGTCACAAGCAACAAGTTGCGAAAGTTTTTCCGGTTGTTCTGCCTGGAGATAAAAGAAGCCGTCCTGAGCCGGAAACCGGAAACGGTTATTTGCGGTTTGAACATCAATGGTCAGTCTGGCACCGGCGTTAAATACCACCTCAACCCGGTCAAAGAGCAAATCCAGGGTTTTTATTCTACCCAGCCCGTGCTCCTGGTCATAAATTAGCCGGTTAGGAACAAGTCGGGAATAGAGCTCAAATCGCTTGAACGCCTCAGACAGTGGTTCACCATAACCCAGTCCGGACTTCTGAAGCAGTTTTTCCAGGAGCGGTTCGTTAGAATAAATGTTGCGTAAACAATTGGTGATTGCCCGGGTGAGTTTTTCATCACCTGGGGTCAGTTCCATAAGCCGGCGCAGCACCACCAATTCCCCGGCGTAGTGTTTTTTGTCTGCCAGGCTCGTGTCCAGGACCCAGAGCAGGGTAACGGCCAGTTCCTTTGGTGCCCAGCGTATCGTCAAATCAGCCAGATTCAGCAGTTCGGTCAGGGGCGGTTCACATTCCAGCAGTTCAAGCCAGGTCTCCTCAAGTTCCTGATACCTTTTATTGCCCAACTGAAAACGGAAGCGTTTTATCAGTTCCTCGCTCATCGGCCCTTACCCCCTGGTCTTTGCCAGTTATTAATAGAGGAATTAACAAGGTGAAAAAGGCTTTTTCCCTTCATCCCGTTTTTCCCTTGCCCGAACCAGCAATGTCCGGGCAAGCGGCCAGAGGCATTGGCGGAGTGAACAATTGATGAATTGCCTAACATCTAATTGTTTATTAGAATAATTACGCTCTGGCACAAGTCAACTTATAAATCGTCCTCTATATATGCAGTCAAAGCAAAATTTTAATTTTTATAAGTGACATTCCAACTCTTGACCTCCCAGAATAATAAGGTTCGGATAACAATTACGGAGGCTAAGTTTTGGTTCTTTAATACGATATGCAAAATTATGCCCGCTGCACCCTACCACTATCCCAGTAAATCCATTTTTTAGTTTATGGTCTTTGGTCTGAATAAAACCTCACCGGTAACTTTGTTAAGTGTTTAGGAAAAGGGAAAAGATGAGGTTTGGGAAGGAGAAGCCGTTAAGTTTCAGTTTTTCGGTTTTTTAGAACGATAAAAAGTAGTAATGAATAACTTGACGGGGTAAGTTTTGAGATTATAATCGGTTGTGCCTGAGAAAGAGGCGCTGAAAAAAAGGTTAGGAATTCAGATTCTCTTTGACTTCTCCGATATAACTGAGGCAATAGATTTTGCCGCAAGCAGCGGATTTGGTGCGCTTGAGATCAATCTCGGCAATATCAGGTTTGGCGAGCAGTTGCGCCGTGCCAGGGAACGCAGGCGAATCAAAAAGCGGGCGAAGGGGTCTGGTGTGGTGCTGACTGTTCATGCCCTTGAGGGTCCATCATTTTTTATTCCGAGCGAGCGGGTCAGGAGATGTGCGATTCAGGAGTTAAAGCAGATTCTGGACTGGGCAGCAGAGATTGGTGCGAAAAATGTGATTATGCATTTGGGTTTTGATATGCATTATGGTTTTGGCGAAGGCAATCGTTTTACCCATGAGCAGTTTCCCGAGTATTATGAGGGGGCGCTATTTTCCGCACTTTCAGAATTAAAAAGTTATGCCCGGCACCGGGCAAGGCTGTGCGTGGAGAATGTGGGCGGGTTTCGTTTTCCTGTGAGCCGGCAGGTGTTGAGTAAAATTTTGGGCAGGGGTCTTGGTCTCTGTTTTGATGTCGGCCACATCTCCATCCTTGCCGAGGATAAGAAAAAAGAGGAGTTTGCGTTTTTCCAGCGGTTTCAGCAATCAATCTATCATGCCCATCTCCATCATAATAATGGAACCAGGGACCAGCATCTGCCCTTAGGTGAAGGGACGGTTGATGTCCGGTCTTATCTGAGGCTGATTTTCAGAAGCCGGGCGATAATGGTTTTTGAGACCAGGCCCAAGGAGGCGGCTTTGAAGAGCCGGGATTATTTTGAGCGGGTGTTTCTGCCGAAACTTTTGTCCTTTTGAGCGGAGATGAAGGTTCTCGTTACCGGGGCAAACGGGTTTATCGGCTCACATCTCTGCGAATTCCTTGTGAAAAAGGGCTATCAGGTGCGAGGGATGGTAAGGAAAACAAGTAACCGGCGCTGGATTGAAGGGCTGAATATGGAACTGGTTTACGGGGATTTGAATGAACCGGGCTCGGTTAAAGAGGCGGTTAAAGGGATGGCTGCGGTCTTTCATACAGCGGCAGTGGTCAGGGCCAGGCGGCGGGAGGATTTTCTTAAGGTCAATTATCAGGGGACGAAAGGTCTGGCTGAACAGGCGGCAGATGCCGGTGTGAAAAGGTTGGTGCTTTTTTCATCAGTTGCCGCCGCGGGACCGGTTCGTACCGGTGAGGTTCTGAATGAGAAAACAGAGCCAAGGCCGGTGAGTGTTTATGGCCAGGCAAAACTTGCCGCCGAAAGGGCGGTCTTGGAATTAAAGCAGCGGATGGGGGTGGTGGTGCTGCGTTTGCCCGCGGTTTATGGTCCGCGAGACCGGGATGGTCTTTTGTTATGGCGGGCGCTTAATCGTGGCTGGGTGCCGGTGATGGGCGGCACATTTTCATTGATTTATGTTGCCGATGCGGTAAAGGCAGCGGTCCTGGCCCTGGAGAAGGATATTCCATCCGGTTCAGTTTATTTTATCTCGGACGGGGCCTGTTACAGTTATGAGCGCATTGCCGAGGAGTGGAGGAAGATCACGGGCAGAAAGGTCCGGCTGGTCCGGGTGCCATTCTGGCTGGGTTTTATTTTTTCCCGTTTGAACTCCTGGCTGAGGCGCGAGGCAACAATTTTTAATCCGGATAAGGCCCGGGAGTTGTGGCAGAAGTGCTGGGTCTGTTCAGATGAAAAGGCAAGGATTGAATTGGGGTTTGTGCCGGAGTATAATTTAAGTAGGGGTGGCGCAATAACGGTGAGCTGGTACAAGGAGAAAGGATGGATGTAGAGGAAGAGGAAGTAAAAAAACCAAAGAAAAGGGAGCAGAGGGCAAAGGCAGAAAAAGAGCGGGTTGCGGGTCAGGAGCAGGTTCTGGCCGAACTTGAGCAGCGGTGTAACGAACTGGGGCTGAGAGTGATTTACGATGACTTGCGCAGTGAAGGCGGGTTGTGCCGCTTGCGTAATCAGTATCTGGTGATTATTAACCGCCGGGCTTCGGTCTCAACCAGAATCCGGCTGCTGGCACAGGCATTGCAGAGATGTGAGGCGGTGCAAGCTGAGCCCAAGCCGATGCGGGCAACGATGTCCACCTCCCGGCCGGCTTCAGGTAGCGGCGCTCTGCCTTAGGCGTCGGTTCTAACGGTCAAGTGCGCGCAGGATTTTTTCTGCCTCGGGTTTGTCGTCAAGGTAAAAATCGCCGGGATAAGTGGGGTTTGATGTATTAATAACCAATTGCAGTTGCTGACGGGCATCCTCGGTTCGGCCCTGTTTCAGATAAACCTTAGCCAAATCCAGCCGGATAAGGGTGTAATTCGGGTCAAGTTTCAGACCCTGGATTAAATACCGTTCAGCAAGTCTCAGGTCCCCACCCGCAAATGAGGGCAGTTCATAATAAAGAACTCCCAGGGCATCATAGGCGGTGGAATATTTCGGGTCAAGTTCAATAACCTGGTTAAACGCCCTTTTTAATGAGGGGACCATAAACAGTGAGTTAAGGACGCCACGGGTCTGTCCAATTCGGCCCAGAGCAATCGCCCACCACATATAGCCGTCCGGATTTTTATCATTAACCATTTGCAGGGTTTCGGCAATCGCCTTTGCCCGTTCAAAAAGTCGGATTTTTCTGCCCTTGTTGAGTTCGTTTTCACCCAACTGGGTATGGATTCTTGACCAGAGGTAGAGGGTGCGCTCATGGCGCGGATCAATTTGGCGGGCAGCAGAAAGGAGTTGATAAGCCGAGTCCAAAAAGCCGGGATTGAGATGGCGGTTGAAAAGCAGATACTGGGCCCGGTGGCAGATGGAGTCAAGGTTCGGGCTCGCAGGGGCGGCGGTTGAAATCAGGAACATCAACAGGGCCGAGGCCATTTTTTACACCTCCTGATACATTGAATTAATCAGGTTTTCAAAAACCCGGCTAACCTCATTCCGCCTGACCTTGAGGGTCGGGGTCAGAAGCCCGTTTTCGACGGTAAACGGTTCTGGAATGAGGTGGAATTTACGAATCTGCTCATAGGAGGCAAAGGGCGCCAGGCAGCGGTCAATCTCGGAACGGAAGAGCGAGATAATCTGCGGATGGTTAAGCAGCTCCTCAAACCGCTGATAAGCGATTTTGTTTTCCCGGGCGTAGTCTTCAAGGGTCAAACGGGCAGGGACAATCAGACCAACCAGATAGGGTCTTTTGTCCCCAATCACGGTTGCCTGTTCAATGAAACTGGAGCAAAGCAGGGCATGCTCGATTGGCACCGGCGGGATGTTTTTGCCGTAGGCGTTGATGATTATCTCCTTGATTCTGCCGGTGATGATTAAATTGCCCTGGGAGTCAAATCGGCCCTGGTCACCGGTGTGAAACCAGCCCTCTGGGTCAATTGCCTGAGCGGTCTCGTCCGGCTTTTTATAATAGCCAAGCATAACATTGGGGCCACGAACAAGAATCTCTTCATTGGGTCCAATCTTCACCTCAACCCCGGGAAAGGGCTTGCCAACAGTGCCGATTCGCTCCTCACCCGGAACTGCCGCACAGACCACCGGCGCGGTCTCGGTCAGACCATAGCCCTCAACCAGGTTGAAGCCGAGGTTGCGGATGGTGCGTGCCAGTTTCCTCTCAAGCGGCGCACCACCTGAGACAATGAGCCGGATTCTGCCACCGCCCAGTTGACGCAGTTTGCGCACCACCAGAAAATCAAGGATTTTTTTCTTTAGCGCCAGGCTGACCGGTATTTTCCTATTCGCCGACTTCAGAATGGCATACCGGTTCAGGGTCCTGATTGTGGCAATCATCAGTCGGCGCGGCAATGGCGGACCGGTCAGGACCTTTTCCTGAACCGCATTGTAGACCTTTTCCAGGACCCTGGGCACAACAATCAAAAGGGTCGGTTTCACCTGTGTAACATCCTCACGGATGGTCTGAAGCGATTCGGCATAGGCGATAGCTGCCCCAGCCAGAAGCATCGTGTAGTAGCCGCAGGTGCGCTCAAACATATGACAGAGAGGAAGAAATGAAACCAGCAGGTCTTTTTCTGAAACATTGAACCTGGCGATTGCCGCCTGGACATTGGAGAGGATGTTGCGGTGTGAGAGCATTGCGCCCTTGGGCTCGCCGGTTGTTCCCGAGGTGTAGCAGATGGTCAATAGGTCATCAGGTTGTGCGGGATAAGGCTGGGCCAGTTGCACATTCCCGAGACGGGCACGGCTGCCCGCGGCACGCAAGGAGGTAAAGGAGACCAGTTTTTTGCCAGCGCTGGTTTTTGTCAATTGCTCGAAAAAGGTAATGACCAGCTCCAGGCTTTTCAGTTCACCAAAATGGGGAATCAGCGGATTGAGCAGGTCCGGGCTTTCCACAAATAGATGGCTGACCTCAGCATCGTTGAGAATATAACAGACGGTTGTTAGCGGCAGGGTGTGATAAATCGGAACCACCACGGCACCCAGTTTTATTGCCGCCAGGTCAGCAATGACCCATTCTGGCCGATTGTAGGAGTAGATACCGAGGCGCATCCCGGGCTTCAAGCCCAGTTCAGCCAGAGCAAAGGCAACCTCATCAACCGCCTGGCTGAGCTGGTCAAAGGTAATGGTTTGAAATCTGCCTCCAACCTTGTGCAGAAGTGCGGGACGGCGGGCATAACGCTGGGCAACCTGGCAAAAGGCGGGATAGATTGTTTCCTGCATCAATGAATGATGGCGCTCGTAATTATAAAGTCAAGTTTTTGTATTAGTCAAATACATTTGCGGCATTTTGGCTTTTGGATTTCCACGCTTGTGTTTTTGGACGCGGATTTGCAGACCTGAAGGTCTGCCCTACATCTGCGTCAGGAATTAAAAGATTTGCAAACCTAAAGGTCTGCCCTACAAGGTGCGGGGATGTAGGGCAAGGCTTTAGCCTTGCATCTGCCCAAGGAAAGCAGACCTGAAGGTCTGCCCTACAAGGTGCGGAGATGTAGGGCAAGGCTTTAGCCTTGCATCTGCCCAAGGAAAGCAGACCTGAAGGTCTGCCCTACAAGGTGCGGAGATGTAGGGCAAGGCTTTAGCCTTGCATCTGCCCAAGGAAAGCAGACCTGAAGGTCTGCCCTACAAGGTGCGG
>Ga0272448_1001423_pt1 | contig 32202 bp, 26 predicted proteins | sample YNPCB0191_FD_202220 | JGI IMG/M metagenome (GOLD analysis project Ga0272448, IMG submission 202220) | Hot spring sediment microbial communities from Yellowstone National Park, WY, United States - YNP-CB-019-1 | ecosystem: Environmental > Aquatic > Thermal springs > Hot (42-90C) > Sediment...
TAATTATAATACAGGATAGCAAAAGTAAAGAAAAAAGAATTATTTATATGAACGATACCACAAAAGGTGTATTTTTAAACCTGTTATCTTTTGGAGGAAAAGAATATGTATTTGAAAATAAAAATGGAGGGAAATACACAAAAGATTATATTACACATTTATTTGGAAAGATTGTAAAACAGGCAGGTATAAAAGATTTTAGATTTCATGATTTAAGGCATACTTTTGCAAGTAGATTGGTAATGTCAGGTGTAAATTTAAAAACAATTCAGGAACTACTGGGACATAAAGATTATAGAATGAGTTTAAGGTATTCTCATTTATCACCAGAAATAAAAAAACAGGCAGTAAAAATTCTGGATAAAAATATGGCACAAATATGGCACAATGGCAAAATTGAAGAAATGGATAAATTTGGTAAATCTATTGAAACACAATGAAAAGCCGGAGTGGTGGAACTGGCAGACGCGCCGGACTCAAAATCCGGTGGAGCCCAAACTCCGTGAGGGTTCAAATCCCTCCTCCGGCACTTGTTCTTTAGAATTGAACCTGAAACGGAGAAAATAAAGTTTAAATAAATTTGAAAAAATAAAAGGATTTTATATGATAAAAAAGGAAATAGTGGAGAAAATTTCAGAAACAACAGGTTTAAATAAAGTGATGGTAAAAAGTGTAGTTGATGAGTTTTTAAATATATTGAAAGATTGCTTTAAAAACAGAGAAAGGGTTGAATTGAGGGATTTTGGAGTATTTTATTTTAAGAAAATAAAGGGGAAAAAGGTAAGAAATCCTAAAACAGGTGAAGAATTTATTATTCCTGAACGAATCAAGATAATATTCAAACCTTCAAAAAAGTTTAAAAAAGAGTAGGGCTATTCTTCCTTTAAATTCAATATTACAGGTAATTTATCATAAAACGAAACTTTTCTATAGAAATCTCTAAATTTTTGATATTCCTCAGGATTTATTTCCAACTTATTTATTTCAAAAATTCTAATAAATGTTAATCCAGAATCTGATTTTTTAAATTGGGTAGAAAACTTACCAAATTTTTCATTGATTTCAATAGATGATGGTAATGCTTCTATTTCTGCTTTTTCAGGGAGTTTATATTCTACTATTTCTTCTTTTCTGTAAAATGTATTCAGTTTTAAAGGATATTTTCTTTCAGTAAGTGAAACAATTGAAATGTCAGACAATTTATCAATAATAGAGGGTTGAAAAATAATTTTATTCCCCACCTTTATTCCATAATTTTCTGTGAAAAACTTATATTTTTCTATTAATTGATTTTCCATTGATTCAAGACCTATTATTTCCAGTGAAATTAATTTTGTTCCAGGAAGAATTGTATTTAATTCTCTCATTAATGACCTTTCTCTTTCTATTTGTTTTTGGTATCTGAAAGCATTTCTTAATCCTGCTTCAAAAATACCATTCGGTATTACTGTAACTTCTCCTGTTAAATTTCCATTCTTATCTAAATTTGCATAAATAATTCTTTTCCGTAAGTTTCTTTCAGGTTGAAAAACAGGAATTTTTACAAGTTCCGGATTTTCACTGCATACAAGTGAATATTTATTCTGTTCATAAGTTGGTATATCAGGATATTTCATTACTTCTGTCGTTGGGTCAAGAAATAAGTAATTATTTTCTTTTGGAATAGCAAGTATTGCATGATTAAATTGGCCAGGAAATGGAATTTCTTTTTCTACTTCTCTTTCTGTGTTTACAAGAGTAATATACGATTTTATTCCAGCAATTTCAAGCATCCTTTTTAATAGATTTGCTTTATCCTTGCAATCTCCATACTTTGCTTTCAAAACATCTTCAGGGTGATGTGGTTTATATCCATGAATTCCCATTTCCAGTCCAACATATCTTATATTTGAACATACATAATTATAAAGAGAAATAATTTTTTCTTCTTCAGTTTTTTTGTTTTTTATAATTTCTTCAACAACTCCTCCAATTTCTTTCTCTTTACTTTTATCAGTTTTTGATATTTCAAAAAACCATTTTCCTATTTCTTCCCAGGAAGAAAATGTGGAAAGATAAACTTTTGGAACAATTTCACTTAAAGGAGGCATTAAAATTTCTTCAATAATAGATGGGACATCCCTTTTTTCCCAGATATAGGTTATATAATCAAAACTTTCCTTTTTTTCCAGTAGTTTTATGTCTTTTTCATATATTTGAAGTTTTATTTTTTTAGGGATTTTTAATTCATACCTTGAGAGTGCAAAATCTTCAGTTGATTGAAAATAAAAACCATCCCAGAAATGTTTTTCTATCAATGGTTTGAAAGTAATGATTTGGTATTTGTATTCAATAATACTTCCAATTTCAACACCTGGAAAATTTATACTCATTACTTTAAAACCTGGATAAAGAGATGAATATTCTGTAAATTCAGCAGGAGTAACAATTTTTATATCTTCGGATGTTATTTTTAATTTTTTCCCATTCGGCAATATTGTAAATCCTTCAATAAATCTTATCCTTTCTCTTTCTGAATCAAACGGAATCTGCAAATGTCCGAATTTTTTCCCTTTTTCATTTTCAATTTTGATTTTCTGGTGTATTAATGTTTCTCTTTTATAATCTGGAAAAAGTTGGACAGAAGCAAAGTCAATCAGATAAACATTTTCATTATTGGAATGAATAAAAAAACAAAAAAGAAAAAAAATAAATAAAATTACTTTATTCTTGCGTAACATTTAAAATTATTTTTCAGGTATTGTTGTTGTTTCTGGAATCCCTGCTTCAGGAGCAGGTCTGTATATGTATAAATAATAATTTAGTTTATTTACTGATGGACCACCATTTTTTTTCTGCCATAAACTTACTACATAATAATAATAAACCCCTAATCCAAAAAGGATTAAGGATAAAATAAAAATTATAATTCCCTTTTTCTTATTTACTTCATCTACCATCATGGATAGGAAAAAACCTAAAAAACTTATCCCTATTATAACAAGCGCCATCATATATCCAACTTCAAATTCCATTTTTACCTCCTGTTTTTTTTATTTTACTCTCCAATTTGAAATCTTACAAATCTTTTTATTTTTATATTTTCACCAAGTTTTGCTATTTTAGATTTTATATATTCCTCTATTGTTATTTCTTCATCTTTAATAAATTGCTGTTTTAATAGAACATTTTCTTTATAAAAATCCTGTAGTTTACCCTCAACAATTTTATCAAGGACTGATGCAGGTTTATCTTTAAATTGCTCTTTTATTTCTTCTATTTTCTTTTTCAAAATTTCTTCAGGTATTGAATCAACATCTACCCATTTAGGTTTCATTGCAGCAATTTGAAGACAGAGATTTTTTACAAGTTCTTCAAACTCACTATTTCTTGCAACAAAGTCAGATTCGCAGTTTACTTCGATCAAAACACCAATTTTTCCATTTGTATGCACATAAGCACCAATTAAGCCCTCCTTTACTTCTTTTTCTACTTTTTTTTCTGAAATTTCAAGCCCTCTTTTCTTGAGTATTTCAATTGCCTTTTCAAAATCACCATTTGCCTCTTCAAGTGCTTTTTTACACTCCATTACACTTAAACCTGTTTTTTCTCTTAATTCTTTAATTTTTGATGTATCTAATTTCATTTTTTCTCCTTTTCTTCTGTAGTAGTTTCATTTTTTTCTTCTTTTGGTTGTTCCTGAATATAACCTGATTCTTTCAATCCTTCAAGAATATAATCAGCAAGTTTAGAAAGAATTGTTTGAATTGATTTTAAACCATCATCATTAGCAGGGATTGGAAAGTCAACGAGTTCAGGATTTCCATTTGTATCAACTATTCCAACTATAGGGATATTGTTTTTTTTGCCTTCTTTAATAGCATTAATTTCTCTTTTGACATCAACCACAACTATAGCAGAAGGATATTCTGTCATTTCTCTTATTCCTTCAAATTTTCTTTTTAAATCATCTTTTTCTTTCTGTAAAATTTGAATTTCTTTTTTTGTATAGAGATTTATTTTACCTGAACTTTCAAGTTTTTCAATTTCTTCCAGCCTTTCTATTCTTTTCCTGATTTCCTTGAAATTTGTTAAAGTCCCTCCTACCCATCTATAATTTACATATGGCATTTTACAGTTTTCCGCAATTTCTTTTATTGCTGACTGTGCCTGTTTTTTTGTTCCAACAAATAATATTTTTTTATTTTGAGATGCTACCTTTTTTAAAAATTCACCCGCTTCTTTAATTTTTTCAATCGTTTTTTCAATGTCAATTATGTAAATTCCCTGTCTTTTACCATAAAGATAAGGTCTGATTCTTGGGTCAAATTGTCTCGTAGGATGTCCGAAGTATACTCCTGCTTCCAGTAGTTCTTTTACAGTTATTTCCATTTTTCTCCTTTCTATTGCATTAAAGAAAAATATTATAAATTTTTTAAAAAATTTGTCAAATTGACTGTTATATTATATACTAACATAAAACAGTAAACAACATTAATTATACTACAAAACAGATAAAAAGGGAAAAAAATGAAAAAAGTAAAAGATTATATGGAAAAAAATATTCCGGTTGTTAACAAAAAAACAAGTTTAACTGAAATCCTGAATATTTTTTCAACATCTCACTATAATATTATTCCGGTTGTTGATGAAAATAATGTTTTATGTGGTATTATCTGTATTGAAGATATCCTTGAAAATTTGATTCTTTCCAAAAAAGATGTAGAATTACTTGAAAAGTTTCCATTTTTTGCAGATGCTTTTTCAGAAATAATAAATACTGTAGAATGTATTAGTTCTTTACTTGTTGCTGAAGATGTAATGAATAGAGAAGTTATAAAAATTGATGAAAATGCCTCTGTGATGAAATCATTGATATTGATGAGAAAACATCGTATAAATCGTCTTGTAGTAGTGAATGAAAAAGAGCAACCTGTAGGATTTATAACAAGAAATGATATTATAAGAGCAATCTGTTAAATTTAAATGGATATAAAAGCAATATTAAGTATTTTGATTTTTGTTGGAACATATTTTTTTATAGCAATTGAGAAAACACCAAAGGTTTATGTTGCCTTATCAGGTGTTTTGCTTTTGATTTTATTTAAAGTATACAATTTTGAAGAGATACATAATTATGTTGACTGGGATACAGTTTCATTTCTTGCCGGAACATTTTTAATTGTTAGAGTTATAGAAATTTCTGGTTTTTTCAATTATCTCTCGTTAAAAATTATAAAAAAATTAAATTATGACCCTGTAAAAATATTTTTCTTTTTCCCATTACTTTCATGGTTTTTATCTGGATTTATTGGTTCTATAGCAGTCCTTTCTTTTCTTTCTCCTCTTACATATACTTTGTGCAGAATTTTAAGAATGGATGCGGTTCCTTTAATAATTGCAGAGGTTTGTCTTGCAAATGTTGGAGGTGCTGGAACTTTGATGGGAGACCCTCCAAATGTAATACTTGCTTCAATGTTTAAACTTGGTTTTACTGTCTTTTTCATAAATAATTTTTTGTTAAGTTTAATTTCAGGAATAGGTGCAATTTTTGTTTTTTATAAAATGAATGAAGGATACCTTTTAAAAGTTAAAGAAAAAATTGATAAAAAGGCGTTTGAAGAAATTGTTCCTGAAGAAGCAATTGAGGATAAAATTCTATCAAAACATGGTATATATGGACTTATAAGTATTGCTATTCTTTTAATTTTCAGGGATTTTATTAAAAGATTTTTTCCATTGAGTATCGGAATTTGCAGTTTATTACCCACAATTATAGTTCTTTCATTAAAAGGTTCACATGAAAAATTGAAAAATATAATTAGAGAAATTGATATAGAGACACTTTTATTTTTTGTTTCCTTATTTGTTATTGTAGGTTCCCTTGAGAAAACAGAAATTATCAAAAAATTTGCATTTAAAATGAAGGATTTCAGTCAGAATGGAGTAAAAATGAATTTCATTTTGTTCTGGTTTAGTGCAATTACAAGTGCATTTATAGATAATGTTCCTGAAGCAATGAGTATAGGATATTTAATAAGACATATTTCTAAATTTATTCCATATAAATTTACAATTCTTATCTGGAGCGGAAGTTTAGGACTTGATATGGGTGGAAATTTTACACCAATTGGAGCAAGTGCAAATGTTGTTGCATATGGTTTTCTTGAAAGTCAGGGAATAAAGGTTGGATGGAAAAAATGGATAAAATTGATGTTTTTACCCAATCTTGTTGCTGTTAGTTTGAGTTATATTCTTTTGAATTTAAAATTTATAACTGGATTTTATTGATAATTTTTGAATTTAACCGGTTAAATTAACAATTTCTAAATTACCCCATAAAAAAATTTCCTTTCCTTTTATAATGACAATACCTTCAATAAATACAAAATCTTTCAATTCAGAAATAATTAGTTGTTTATCTATTTCATCTTTAATCAAGTTTCCAAAATAGGTTGCTGCTCCATCAGAAAGAGTTGCAGAAGAAGAAATAACTGTGACAGCATCTGCTTTACCAAAACTTATTGAATGTCCAACTGTTCCACTTGATGTAGCAATTCCATAGGGAATTTCCCTTTTTTTCAATTTTATCCCTACTTTCATTGAAAGAGGAGATTTACCTGCATATATTCCTATTATAAAATCTCTATTCATTTTAGCAAAAATATCACCTCCATTTTCAATAATTATTTCGTCTGATTCAGAAAGAAATTTTTTACCTATTATTTCTGCAATTGCACCTGCAACTGAAGCCATTGGTCCAGTTTTTGTTAAAAATGAACTTTCTGACATCTTTTTTATAATCTCTTCTTCACTTTCAACATAAACAGGAGAAAAAGAAAATAAAAAATCAGGATTTTCTTTTATATAATTTTTTAAAATTTCTCTCTGTCTGATTACCTCCTGTCTGATTTTATTTCTGAGGTCTTTTTTGGCAATAATCAAAAGGTCTGTTTCTTCCACTTTTACCTCAAATTTCAAAAAATCTTCTTTTTTTACTATACTTCTGTAAAATCTTCCCTTTAAGTTGATTTTCTCATTCATAATAAAAACTTCGTATAATTGATTTTTTCTGTTTTTCTGACAATTCTTTTTTCCAGTATTTCACCTTTCAAATTTTTTACAGAACATATATCATCTCTATTTAAATAAGCACCATAAATTTCAAAAATTAGATCTTCAATTTCTCCTTTTATTACACCTAATATTTCGGGATTTTTGTCAGAAAAAATTAATAGGTCATTTTCATTGCAGAAATTGATTATTTTTTTGGTTTCTCTTTCATCTCTTGTAATAATTAATTTTGTTTCTGGAGAAATTCTGAAATGTCTTCCAATCTGAAGAATATAACAATCTTTTAAATTAATATCTTTTGAATTTTCAAATAAATCCTTTAATTTTCTGCAAAACCCTGAATCTGTTAATAAACAACCACCTGATGGAGTTCCAAAATATTTTAAATTTTTTATTTGAGCAAGATATAGTTGTAGTTTTCTTTCCCTGCCTTTAATTCCAAGTAAAAGTTCTCTTTTCACCAGACCATTTTTTTCAATTTCTGTTGGAGGTAAATTTAATGCTGTTAGAGGTCTTAAAAGTTTTCCTTTTAATGAAGATTTTTCTTCTATTATTTTTAAAGCATCTAAATTTTGAGATTTCCCTCTCTGACCAAGTATCTCTCCAGTAAAAACAAATTCTGCATTTTCCTTTTCCATAATTTCTTTGGCCTTTTTTAACATATATATGTGGCAGTCAATACATGGATTTAAGTTTTTACCATAACCATATTCAGGATTTTTCACAATTTCAAGGTAATCTTTTTCAACTTCAATAATTACAAGTTTAAAATTCATTAATTCGGAAATTTTTTTTAAATTTTTTATTGTTGGTTCACCAAATTTTGAAATAAAAGGAGTTTTTATGAAAATACCAATGATTTCAAAGTTCTGTTCTTTTATCAATTGTGCAGCAAGAATACTATCAAGACCTCCTGAAATTAAACCTATGGCTATTTTTTTCATTTTAGATTAATTTTACCATTTTTATGTTATAATTAGAATTATGAAGAAAGTTATTATAGTAACAGGTCCAACAGGAGGACATTTTTTCCCCGGAGTTGCGATTGGAGAAAGGTTGAGAAAATATTTTGAAATTAAATTTTTTGTTCCTGAAAGAGAATATATAGTTAAACATCTTGAAAAAAGAAATTTTAAATTTCGCTTTGTTCCATCTGTTAAAATTACAAAAAAAAATTTTATTTTTTCAATTTTTAAACTTTTTTATCTTATACTTTTTTCAATTATTCTTTTTATGAAAGAAAAACCACAAATAATAATAGGGACAGGAAGTTATGTATGTGTTCCTTTTATTATTGGAGGAAGAATTCTCTTTAAAAAAGTATTAATTCATGAACAGAATTATATTCCGGGTAAAACAACAAAATTTTTATCTCCCTTTGTAAATTTAATATTCTTAACATTTCCAAATAAAGATAATTTACCTGCCAGGAAATGTATTATTACAGGATTTCCATTAATTTCAGAATATAAAGAAAATTTTCCAAGAGAAGAGGTTAAAAATTTTCTTGGAATAGAGAATATAAAAACAATTTTAATACTTGGTGGAAGTCAGGGCGCTTCCTTTATAAACAGGTTAATTACAGATAATTTGACTTATTTTAAAGAAAAGAGTTTTCAACTAATTCATATTGCCGGGAAAGATAAAAATTATGTTGAAGAAGAGTTTAAAAAAAGTGGTATAAAAGGTAAAGTTTATGATTTTTTTTATGAAATGAACAAATTATATTCAGCGGTTGATTATGTTATCTGTAGAGCAGGAGCAGGAACTATTGTAGAAATTGTTGAAAAAGAAATTCCTTCTTTTTTAATTCCCTATCCTTATGCAGGTGGCCATCAAATAAAAAATGCTGAATATTTATCAAAAATTGGATGTGCTTTTTTTGTAGAGGAGGATAAAATTAAATCTGAAAAATTTGTCATATTATTTGAAAAATTTCTGCTTGAAAGTCAAAAAATAAGAGAAAATTTGAAGAAAATTAAATTATCTGATAGGGGAAAAATTGAGGAAATTATTTTAAATCTTTCAGGGAAAGAGGATGGGAGAGTTAATTAAGAATTCAAAAAGGGTTCATCTTATAGGGATTGGAGGGATTGGTGTAAGTGGTCTTGCTAAAATTTTACTCCATTTAAATAAAGAAGTTTCCGGTTCAGATAATAATAATTCTCCTATTATTAAAAAATTGAGAAGGGCAGGAATAAAGGTATATATTGCACAGAACGAAAAAAATATAAATAAAAATATTGATCTTGTTATTCATTCACAAGCAATATTACCTGATAATCCTGAATATAAAAAAGCGCTTGAATTAAAAATCCCTATTCTATCTTATCCGGAAGCAGTTGGAGAAATAATGAAAGAAAAGAGAGGAATTGTTATTTCAGGGACTCACGGAAAAACGACAACTTCAGGCCTTGTTGTGAATCTTTTGAAAAAATTAAATTTGTCTCCTTCTTTTTTAATAGGGGGTGAAATTATAAATATAGGAAATTCAGGTGTTGGAAACGGAGAATTTCTTGTGGTTGAAGGATGTGAATATAAAAGGTCTTTTTTAAATTATCATCCAGAAATAGCAATTATTACAAATATTGAGAAGGACCATCTTGACTATTACAGAGATATAAATGATATTAAAAATGCTTTTTTAGAGTTTTCTCAGAATATTAAATCAGATGGCGTTTTGATTTACTGTGCAGAAGATAAAAATGTAAAAAGTATAATCAAAAAATTAAAAGTAAAAAAATTATCTTACGGCTTTTCTTTTAGCGATGTAATATGTTCAGATATTACTATCAAAGGAAGAAAAACAGAATTTAAATGCTTCCTAAATGGAAATAAACTTGGAAAGGTTAAAATAAGATTATGGGGTAAACATAACGTTTTAAATTCTCTTGCAGTTATATGTGTTGGAATTCATTTGGGATTTTCCTGGAAAGAAATAAAGAAAGGACTTGAAAGTTTTAAAGGAGTTCATAGAAGATGTGAGATTTTAGGAGAGAAATCAGGTATTACTGTTATTGATGATTATGGACACCATCCAACAGAAATAAGGTCAACTTTAAAATGTATAAGGGAAATTTTTCCAAATAGAAGATTAATAGTTGTTTTTCAGCCCCATCAGTATAGCAGAACAAGATTCTTATTAAAGGATTTTGCAAGGTCATTTTCACTTGCTGATAAAATAGTTGTTCCAGATATATACTTTGTCAGGGATTCATTAATTGAAAAAAAACTTGTGAATGCAGAGGTTCTTGTTGAAAAAATAAGAAAAAATGGTAAAGAAGCAATCTATCTTCCGACTTTTAGTGAAATAGTAGAATATCTTTGTGAGATAAAAAAGAAAGGAGATGTTATTCTGACAATAGGTGCAGGTCCTGTTGATAAAGTTGCAAAAGAGTTTTTAAGGAGAATTTAATAAATGAAAAGAATAATCTTAACAAGAGAAGAAATATTAAAAATAGAGAAAGAAACAGTAGAAAAATTTGGAATAAGTAATTTAATTTTAATGGAAAATGCAGGAAGAGAAAGTTTTTATACAATAAAAAAAGAATTGAAAAATATTAAAAAAAGAAAGTTTTTTATTTTTTGTGGGAAGGGGAATAATGGTGGAGATGGTTTTGTTCTTGCAAGATATCTGTTTAATAATGGAAATCGTGTTAAGGTTTTTCATTTTGGGAAGGAAGAAGATTTTACAGATATTTCTTTTTTAAATTTAGATATTTTAAAAAAACTTAAAATTGACATAGAGAATATAAATATTTTAAAATTAAAAGATATGGAAATAGGAAAAGAAGATGTTTTTATAGATGCTATTTTAGGCATAGGAATAAGAGGTGAAATAAAAGGTGAGTTGAAGGATGTAATAGAATTTATAAATAAAAATTCAAGTTATACTGTTTCAATTGATATTCCATCTGGTTTAGACCCTGATACAGGTGAAATACATGGTATATCTATTAAAAGCAATTTAACAATAAGTATGGGTTTTTTAAAAAAAGGTTTTTTTACCGGGAAAGGACAGGAATATGCAGGAAAAATTAGATTGGTTGATATTGGTTTCCCAAAGTTCTATTATGAGAAAAATTAGAAAAATTTTTATTTTTCTAATTATGGCAAATTTAAGTTTATTTAGTGAAAATTCTGTCTTAATATTTGGAACAAAATCAAAAAAGATGGAATTTTTAAAAAAGGTTTTGAACAGTAAAAATAAGGTCTATTTAAAAGAGGTTGCTGATTTTTTAGATGACGATGATAAGGAAATAAGAACTTTCGCATCCTTAACTCTTTATGAAATAGGCGATTCAACCTGCATTGATTTTTATAAAAAATCTCTTGGGGATGAATACTGGCAGGTAAGATTATACGGAATAAAGGGACTTGTAAAATTCGGTGAAGGAGATATTTTGGAAAATTTATTTTCTTCACTTGATGACCCATACTGGCAAGTAAGATATTATTCTGCAATTGGAATAGGAAAATATGGAAATGAAAATTCAATTTCCACTCTTATTTCACATCTTAATGAAACAAATTTAGAAGTAAAAAAGGCAATTTTAATATCTCTGAAAAGATTACTCTGGAAAAATGTAGCAAGATTTAATTTTAAATCAATGAGTGAAAACCAATTAAAGCCGCTTTTTGATTGTTTTGAAGGTGAAGAACAGATAAAGTTATTAACAATTTCTATTTTTGAGGATGTAAAAGATGAAAGATGTATTCCATATCTTGTGAAATTACTTGGTGATAGCAGTGATGAAGTAAAAATTAAGTCATTATGGGCACTTGAAAGATTTAAATCAGAAAATATAGAAGAAATTGCAGGATTATTAAATGAGCCATCAATAAAGGTAAAGATTGAAGCGATTAAAACAATTGTTAGATTGAAAGGTGAGGAAGGAGTAGATGGTTTAATTAAGGGTTTGAGTGATGAAAATGAAAATGTAAGGATGTATTCTTTATGGGCTCTTGAAAAATTTAAAAATCCGGCTTCTTATCCTGAAATTGTAAAATGTCTTGGAGATAAGTCCTTAAATGTTAGAGAAGAAGCAATAAATATTATTGAAAAATTCAATGACCCATTATTTATTCCTGTTTTAGAAAAATTTATTGAGAGTAAGGAGATGGATATAGAACATAAAAAACTGGCCATAATTGAACTCGGGAAAATAGGAAATCTTGATATAAACAGAGTAAAGGATATATTCAAGAGATATTTAAAAAGTTCTGATAGGGAAATAAGATATACTACAATTGAGGGTTATTTTTATCTTGATAAATTTGATGATTATTATATAAAAAATCTGGTCTATCTTGAAAAAAACGACCCTGATTTGAGAATAAGAAAATGTAGTTCAAGATATTTAAATGAAATAGTAAATGAGTGTATAGAAAAAATAAATAGTGTAAGAGAAAGTGATAGAAAATTTGTTATTGATAGAATTGATAATTTTATTGGAAGTAAAGAAATAAACAGATTACTTTTAAGAATGTTTTACAGTAAATATCCAGAAGTTAGAGAAAAAGCAGTTTTTATTTTGAAGGAAGAGCCCAAAAAAATATTTGCAAAAAATGTTAGAGAACTTGCTAAAGAAGCAGATATAGAGTTAAAGAAATTATGTGCTATTGTTTTTGGAGAAATAAAAGACATAAACTCAATTGGGATTTTGAAACAGGGATTAACTCATTTTGATTCTGAATATCAACTTATATGTGCTAATTCTCTTGCAAAAATGGGTAGAGAAGATGGAATTAATGTAATTATGAAAAATATAAATAATGAGGATGTTTTCCTTCAAAAAATTGCAGTTGAATCTCTTATTTATTTAAATAAACCAGTTTATTCTTCTATATTTATTAAGAAACTTTATGATTCTGAACTTGATATAAAAATTATTTCTGCTTATGGCCTTGCAAAATTGGGAAATTTAACAGGACTTGAATTTCTTGTAAGGTTATCCGAAACAAATATTGAACCTGTAAGGACTCTTGCAAATATTTATTTACAGGACCCAAAGATACCTGTAAATTTAAGAAATAAAATACACGCAATCAGGGAAGAAATATATAGAAGTAAATTAGGAGTTCAGGAGGTCAGTCCTAAAATAATGTTCTCATATAAAACGGATGTTCCAATTGAAATAGACGGAAAGGATGATGAAGGAATATGGAAGATGATTGAAGGAGTTAATGGGTTTATAATGGTAGAGGGTGAAAAGGTTTTGACAGATGTTCAAACAAAAATAGCAAGTGTTTATGATGATGAAAATATTTATTTTTTAGTGATATGTGAAAATCCATCAAATAGTATTATAAATTATGATACAAGGGATTTCTTAACAATTTCTTTAAATCCAAAAAATTCTTTTAATGAATGGTATCAATTTGTTTTTCATCCTCTTAAATTTGTATTTCCTCTTTCTACAGAAGTAAAATACCTTAAGTATAGTTATATATGGAAGTTTTATAAAAGTGAAGATGATGTAGATAAATTATGGAATTCTGATTGGAAAGTTGCCACTGATGTTTCTTCTCCAGGGAATGTTAGAAGATGGATTGCTGAAATATCTATACCATTAAAGGATTTAAAAATTGAAAAAATCACAAAGGGAAGTCAGTGGACAGTAAATTTTCAGAGGGAAATAAATAATTATCTAATATCAACATGGACAGGAAGAATAGATATTCCTGACCAATTTGGTTTAATAATTTTTAAGGAGAACCCATGAAAAAATTTTTTATATTTATATTTTTTTCTAATTTATTTTTCAATGTATTTGGAGCAAACTGGTATGAAAAAAATAAACAGTTTTCTGTTGTTTTTTCAAGCGAGGTATGGAGATATATTGAAAAAGCAAATTATAATTCAAATATAGGAAATGTTAAATTGGCAGAAGAATACTTAAAAATCGCTAAAGAAAAAACTGAAAAGTGTGAACCATTTACTCCCTCTAACTGGCCAAATGGATGGCCAAGAAATAAAGAGAGTTTAAAATACTTAAAATATGCAACTCCTTCTGCCTTTATTTATAGAATAATAGGAGATTTTTGCTTGGATTTAGGTTATACAAAGGAAGGCATAAAATATTTAGAAACTTATCTAAATAGATGTATAATTCCTGATGCTGATTATTATATAATTCTTGCACAGATTTATGAAAAAGAGGGGATGTATAATCAGGCAATTAACTTATATTATGAAATTTTAAAGTTTATAGAAAATAAAAATTACTGGGGAAATGAGCATTCCGTAAATGATATAGAAAAGAAGATAAAAAGTTTAAATATAATTTTTAGAAAAAATTTGGTTATAATTCTTAATCCTCTTTTTATTGATGTTCCTTCTTTTATTCAATCTGATTTTTCAAGTGTTTTTACAGAAGAGGTTAATAATATAAAAAATCTTATAGTTATTCCCAGAAATGATTTTATAAAAGTTTTGAATGAGCAGAAGTTTGATGAGAAAACAATAGAAGATGAGGAACTTGCAATAGTAGGAAAAATTTTGAATGCAGATTATGTAATTAAGCCATCACTTGCTAAAATTGTCAATACATATATTTTAAATGTAGATATTTTTTCAATAAAAAGTAAAAAATGGTTTGAACATTATGAGTATAAAACAGATGATATGCGATACATACCGAACATGATTAAAAGATTTATAGCAAACTTTCAGGGCCTTGATATTCCACCTTCTTTATATTTGCCGGAGACAAAGTTTTTATGGAGTTATGAAACAGATGATTTAGTAAACGACTTTAAAACATCAGTAGATAATAAAAGAATTCTGATAGGATGTGATTCAGGAAGTGTCTATTTGATGGGTGATAAAGGGCAGGTCATAAGAAAATTAAAGATGCCTGAAAAAATTATAAAGGTTTCAATTTCTCCTGAAGGCAATTATTTTTCATTTTTTACACTTGAAGGAGTTTTATATTTTCTTTCAGGAAATGGTAGTATTTTATGGACAAAAAAAACAGGAAATATGGGAAGGGGAATAGGTATATCTGAAGATGGTAAATTTATAGTTTCAGGGGTTGATAAGAAAATGTTTTATATGGATAAAAAGGGAGAAATTTTCTGGGATGTATATTTACCGGAAATTATTTCATCTGTTGAAATAAAAAAAGATGGAAGTTTGGTTTTTGCTGGAACAGAAAATGGGAGGTTTTATTGTTATAAAGATGATGGAAACTTAAAATGGGAAAAAAATGTTAAAGATAAGATAATAAATATTAAGGTTGGAGAAAATTATATTTGTGTTGAAACTGAAAAAGGTATGATTTATTTATATGATTTAAATGGAAATGAGGTGAAAAGTTTCAGAAATGATGAGGAAATTGATTATAGCATTTTTAAATCTGAAATTTTTGAATTAATATCCGGTAAAAAGGGAAACTTTCTATTTTTCCTTTCATATGATAAAAAAAGTTTGTGGAGATATACTCTAAGGGATAGATTAACTTTTCTTTCTTCTCTCCCTGATGGAAAATTAATTGTTTCTGTTGAAGGCAAAAATATATTTACTTTCACCATAATCTGGAAATAAAAATTTTTTTAAACTAAATCCAATCAATTTTTTTGCCTTTTTTGAAATAATAATTGATGAAAAAAATCTTTTTAAAAAGTAAATAAAATTAAATAAAAAAAACCTCTCCTGCGGGGATGACAGGAGAGGTGAAAGGGGGTGAAGGTGGGTAAGGTATTATTATAATATAAATTAAAAAATTTTGCAAATATATTTCGTAAGGTTTAATTTTTCAGTAAAGATAAGGGTCTGATGGCTGTTCTACTTTTTCTATTTCTTCTGCAATTATTTTTACTTTTCCATTTTCTATTTTCACTTTTCCTTTTACTTTTACCCAATCTTCATTTTTAAATTCTTCTTTCTTTTCTTTCTGTGCAATCAATTCTCCTGTGCTTTTTTCTTCAGATTTTTCATATTCAACTTCAACTCCCAGAGGGGTAGCATCAGCAGCACAGCATGTAATTAAAAATCTAATCAATGTAAATTTTCCTTCATTTTTATAAACCATACCTTCAACTGCAACATCCTTTTCATTTATTTCTTCTGGTTTTGATTTTGAAAGTGCAAGTATCTGTTTTATAGTCAATTTCTTATATTTCCCTTCAGTTTCTATTTTTTCATGTAATGACTTCAATATATCTTCTGATAGAAATTCTGTTTGTATTCCTCTTTTCATCGCTGCATAAGTTGGAAGTGTAGTTGGTTTAACTATTAAAAAAAGTAGAATGGGAAATAGAAAAATTATAAATGAGAGAATATCATAAACACTAAGTTCCTTAAATCTTTTCTCCTTTCTAATTTCAATTACAAGAATAAATAACAAAATCAAAATTCCAATTATAATATAAGGGAAATATAATTTTTTGACGAATATCTTAAAGTTTCCTGTTAATGAGATTGAGAGAAAAAATAAAAGATAAAAAAGGCATATAAGAATTCTGTAAAATTGAGCATTTCTTAAAACTTTCATATTATCCTCCAATTATAAAACTTCCAATTATTCCAAGAATTAAAATTGTAAAAAATAAACTTATGAGAAGTTTTTTAACAAATTTTGCCTTAAAAGCAGAAAAATAAAAAATTATCAAAGAAATACTCATCATTGGTCCACTTATCATAAATATAATTTTGGAAATAGGTGGTAAATAAGTAAATGAACTTGCAACAAATGCATCTGCGTATGAACACAAGGAAAGAATAATTGATAAAATTTGCATTGAGAAAATTGAAAAAATTCTATTTTTTGCAATTGAAATAAATATATCTCTTGAAATAAATGTTGAAAATAAAGATGCAATTGTTGCACCAATAATTAAGTATTTTCCCATAATTAAAAAATCATTTGTGGAATGAATAAAAATCCTTTCAAATTTCTTTAAATTCTCATCATGTATTTCTTCTTCATATTCTTTTAATATCTCTTCCTTATTCTCAGAAGAAACCAAAATTCCCACAAAAATACTGCATATAAAAGCAATAAGAAATCTACCGAGAACAATTTTACCTGAAGAGAATGCAAGATATGTAGAAAAAAGAGTTATTGGGTTTATTATAGCGGTTGCAAGTAAATATGAAATCCCTCCTGAAGTTGGAATCCCTTTTTTTATTAATCTTCTTGAAACAGGAACCTGTCCACATGAACATACAGGAAAAAGAAAACCAAGAAATGAACCTGTAATTGCTGAAACAAATCTATTCTGCGAAAATAATTTTTTAAATTTCTCTTCAGGAATTAAAACTTCAATAGTTCCTGAAATTAAAGAACCAATAAGGATGAAAGAGAAACCCTCAATTAAAATAGCAAGTAATATTATTGTAAATGCCTGTAATTTTGGATTTTTAATTATCTGATTTATTTGTGCCAGATTTCCTGATTGCCAGAGGTTAAAAAAGACAAAAATGATCAAAACTCCAATACTTATTAAAATTTTTTTCAAAGTTTCTTCTTTTTTTCTTTTTATTTTTTCCATTTTTTTTAATTATACACTTAAAATTTTCTTTTGCAATATTTTTGAGTAATTTTTGAGATGTGCTAAAATTAAAAAAATTCTGTTTAATCTTAAATGCAAAGAAGGGAGGGGAAAATGAATATTAAAAAAGTTATTATTTTAGGTTTAGATGCACTTGTTCCAAATTTGACCGAAAGATTTATAAATGAAGGAGTTTTACCAAATTTTAAAAAACTTGCAAATAATGGGATATTTACAAGAGTTAGACCTGTAATACCTGCTCAAACACCTGCAAACTGGCAAACAATTGTTACAGGAGCAACTCCTGGAACTCATTCGGTTGTTGTGTGGGGAACACATAGAGAAAATGAAGAAGTTTTTAAAACATTTGGAAATGCTGCTTTTACATCAGGAATATGTGAAGCAGAATATTTATGGGAAGTTCTTTCTGAATATAAGAAGAAAAGTATAATTTTAAATTATCCCGGGTATCCTCCCACAAGTAAAAATGTGACTTTTTTTGATTTTATTCAGCATCCCACTCATTCACTTATTGATATAGCAGAGCCAACAGTTTATCATAATATTCCCGGAGTTCATACAAAAGACCCTGTTTATATTTCTCCTGCAAAGGACTGGAAAAATTTACCCATATCAAAAAAATCACCTTTTGAGTTTAAAATTGAGATAATTCCTACAGATATAGGTGTTGAGAAAATTACTTATTATGGTTTAATTTATGCAAAAAGTTCTGGATATGACACTCTTATAATATGTAAAGGGAAAGATTATAAAGAAAAAATAACAGAAATTAAAAAAGGAGAATGGAGTGGTTGGATAAATGAAAAATTTAAAATTACCGGTTCAAAAAAAACAAAAGTTGGTTCTTTTTGTTTTAAACTTATTGAACTTACTGAAGATGGAAAGTATTTAAAACTTTATAGGACAGATGTTTTTCCATCTGATGGGAGTTTATGCACTGATAGAAATCTTGGAGAAAAAATAATGAGAAAAATAGGTCCTTATATTAATTCTGCTCAAACCTGTCATCTTTTTGAAAATGGCATTTTAGATTGGGAAACATTTGATGAGGTAATGAAAAAAGAAGGAGAATGGTGGTCTGAATTTGCAAGGATTTCTATGTCTGAAAAAGATGCGACTTTTTTTGTCTGCCACTGGCATAATCTTGACAGTATAAGTCATAAATTTATTTTCAGAATTGATCCTGAATCACCATTTTATAATACAGAAGAAGCGGGAAAATACTGGGAAATAGTAAGGAATTGTTATAAAGCAGCAGATAGATTTGTTGGAGAATTTCTCAAAAAATTTGATGAAGAGGAAACATTGTTTATAGTTGTTTCTGACCACGGAATGCCTGCAAATAAAAAAGCAGTTTCACTTGTAAACTTTTTCCTTCAAAAAGGTTTACTTGTGAAGAATCAAAAGGGTGATGGAATTGACTGGAGCAAAAGTAAAATATATATAGACCAAAATCACATATGGATAAATTTAAAAGGGAGAGAAAAAAATGGTATTGTGGATATAAAGGAATATAAAAAATTGAAAGAAGAAATTATTACTTCTATGAGGGATTTAAAAGACCCTGATACAGGTAAACATGTTTTTGCTTTTGTTTTATCTAAGGAGGATGCACCTGTTGTAGGTTTATGGGGTAAATATATTGGTGATGTTGTATTTTGTTATAGTGGAGGATATAGATGGTCACGCGAAGAAGTTTTAAAGATGGGAGAAACAAGAATAATTTTTCTATGTGATGGTGGAAATCATGGGCCAATGATACCAACTTATGAAACAGATGTATGTTCAGTTATGGGAACTTTATTTATTTCAGGCCCGGGCATCCGCAAAGAAGTAAAAATACCAAAAGAAGAACAATTTAAATACTGCACAATAGATATAGTTCCAACAATATGCAAAATTTTAAATATAAGAGTTCCATTTCAAAATGAAGGAAGAGTAATACATGAATTTTTAAAAGAGGCAAAAATTAAAAATTTGAAAAGAAATTTAAAACCATTAAAAAGGGAAATAAGAATAAGAGAAAAACAGGTTATAAAATTAAAAGGAGATGTAACAGATGAGTTATAATAAATATATAAAAAAGGAGGAGAGTATGGAACTTAAAAGAGATTATAAATATGCTTTACTTGTTCCAACAAGTATGGGTGTTAGAATTACTCCATTTAATATGCAACCAGTTCATACAAGTAATCTTTATATTATGCAGGCAACAAGTGCTGAAACAAATGTAGCAAGCGTAAGTTCTTATCTTGGGCTTCCTGTAAAAGTTCTTACTGCTTTTGTAAAGGGTAGCCCAGTTGCAAGATTTATTAAAGAAAATTTAAAAAGCAGGGGTATGGATTTTGAAGCAAAAGAAGTTCCTCAGGGTGGTCCATGGGGATACAGACATCAATTTAATATTGCAGATACAGGTTATGGAGCGAGAGCACCAAGAGTATGGAATGATAGAGCAGGAGAAGTTGGAAGGACTTTAAAACCAGAGGATTTTGACCTTGAAAGGATTTTTGGGAAAGAAGGTGTTTGTATAGTTCATATGTCAGGGCTTTTTGCTGCATTATCAGAGGAAACTGGAAAATTTTGTCTTGAAATATCAAAAACTGCAAAAAAGTATGGAACAAAAATCTCATTTGATTTAAATTATAGAGCATCTTTCTGGAAAAACAGGGAAAAAGAGTTGAGGGAAATATTTACTGAAATTGCAAAATCGTCTGATATTCTTGTTGGAAATGAGGAAGATTTTCAGTTATGTCTCGGAATAGAAGGTCCGGAACCAGGAGGTAAAAACATAAAACAGCAGATTGATAATTTTAAAGGAATGATAGAGAGAGCAAAAAAACAATTTCCAAATGTGAGTGTATTTGCAACAACATTAAGAGAAGTAATAAGTGCACAACAGCATCTATGGGGAGCAATTATGTCAGTTGGAGAAAGATGGTATGTTATTGAGCCAAGAGAAATTTTTGTTCTTGATAGAATTGGTGGAGGAGATGCTTTTGTTGGAGGACTCTTATATGGAATTTTAAAAGGATGGGAAGAGGAAAAATGGATTCAATTTGGATGGGCATGTGGTGCTTATGTTGTAACACTTTTAACTGATTATGCACAAGTCCTTGATGAAGAAGAAATATGGAGTGTCTGGGAAGGAAATGTAAGGGTCAAAAGATAGTTTTAATTAAAAATACATATTTTGGGCAAGGATATAATCAAAGTCCTTTTCTATCTCATTTGTTTTTATATGGATTACTTTTTTTGTTATTTCTTCTGCAAATTTCCTTTTTCCATAACAGAGTAAAACTTCCCTTGCTCCTTCAAGTGAACCATTTCCTATTTTTATAATTTTTTCTCTTTCAATATCTGGAATTAAACCAATATTTATCGCACTTTCAATATTTATAAAATTACCAAATCCACCTGAAATATAAATCTTTTCTATATCCTTTATTTCTGCGGGATAAACTTTTAAAAGGACCTGCCATGCTGTCCTTATTGCTGCCTTTGAAGTTATAAGTTGAAATATATCATTTTGATTTATTTTTATATCTCCTGTTATATAAAATTCATTATTATTTTTAAGTCGTGCTTTCTCATTTATAATTTTATTTTTCAGTAATTCACTTAAAAGGTCTATCAAACCAGAACCACATATTCCAACAGGATATTTATTTCCAATTGTAGAAAAATAAACCTTTCCATTTAAAATTTTTATTTCCTTTATTGCTCCTTCAACTGCTCCAATTCCACAACTTATATTTACTCCTTCAAAAGCACCACCTGCTGCTGCAGAAGTTGCAATTAATTTTTCTTTATTTCCTATTACTATTTCTCCATTTGTTCCTATATCAATCAGCATACAAATTTTTTCTTCATTATAAATTTCTGAAGCAATAATATCTGCAACTATATCTGCACCAACATGACCACCAATTAAAGGAAGACCATAAACTTCTCCATTTTTATTTATTTCAAGTCCAATTTCATCAGGTTTTTTTATTATAGAAGATGGATTTAATGGCTCATAAGGGATTTTACCAAGTGTTGATATATCATTAAGGAAAAAAATATCCCTCATTGTAGAATTTCCAGCAACAACTGCTTCATAGATTGAATCATTTATATTATTGTTAAACTCTTTTATTGAATTATTTATCATTTCAACAACTATTTTCTGCATTTCATTTAATTTTTTATACCTCTCATCCTTTTCAAGAAATCTCTTTTCTTTTTTATCAACCATTGCGTATTCTATCCTTGAAATAACATCATTACCATAAATAATCTGTGGATTTGTTTTTGCAAGAGTTCCAATAATATCTCCATTTTCAAGATTTACTATATCAAAAACAATTGTTGTCGTTCCTATATCTATTGCAAGTCCAAAAATTCCATCTCTATAAATATCAATTTCTTTCCCATTTTTATAGACATTTCCATTTTTCTTTATGTAAGAAGGGCATATTTCAACTTCTCTCTCCATTCCATATTTTAAAATTTCATATTCACCAAATTCTTTTATATAAACAACAATATCCGAAATATCCCTGACAATTCTTGCCTGACATGCCAAACGATGTTTTTCAGGTAAATTAAATTTTTTTTCTGATGAGGTTGGCTGATTTAGATTTTCTTCTCCTTTTTCAATTCTTACAATACACTTTCCACATTTTCCAACTCCTCCACATTCAGCATTTATTTTTATCTGTAATTTCTGAGCATAATCAAGTATTGTTAACCCTGGATGAATTTTTAAACCTTTTTTTCCCTTTTTAAATTGAGGAAAAAATATATGTCCCATTTTATTTAAATGCCTTTTCCCACGCTTTTAATAAATAACCACCTGTCAATCTTACAGCAATTTCATTAGGAAGTTCATTTACCCTTTTATTAAATGGTTCAGGTGTTATAGGTCCATCATATCCAATTTCTTTAAGTATTTTTAAAAAATTCACTATATCAATTACTCCTGTTTCTCCTGGTAAAAATCTTTCATTATCAACCAGAAGGTCTTTTGAAATAGGTGGTGCATCATTTACATGGACATAAACAATATCTTTCCCTTTCAATTTTTTTAAATCTTCAATTTTTCCACAAGATGCATATAGATGCCAACTATCAAGTAAAATTCCAAGATTCTCCATTTTAACCTTTTCTATAAATTCATACATTTGCTCAAGATTCCAGATAAATTCATATTTATGCCCACTTCTCACTCTTTTTGTGCCTATAAATTCAATTCCGAGTAAACAATCATATTTTTCAATCAAAGCACATAATTTTTTTGTTCTTATAAGATGAAGATTAAAATTTTCTTCAAAGGGAAGTTCATCTGAAAAAGGAAGTATCCATGTATATATTCTGAATGCTTGAAGTTTTTTTGCGGTTTTTAAATATTTCTCAAGATTTTCAATATTATCATTAAATTTTTCTTCTTTTTCTCCGATATTAAAAGGTAAACACCAGCCACCAATTTTCATATCAAAAACTTCAAACATACTTTTAATTTTATCTATTTTGTCATTTTTTGAGAATTCAAAGCATTCTTGAATTGAAATATCCATTCCTTCAAAATTACCAAGTTTTGCAAGTCGCAATCTTTCAAGTAAAGTTGTTTTTATATTTATTGCTTCAGGTGATAAATTTCTGAACATTTTATTTTTCCTTTTTTATCAATATTTCAGGATTTTCCATCAAACCACAAGGAACAATTTGATATTTATCTGTCCATTGCTCACCTTCTGAAACAAATTGATAAGGTCCAGTCCATACTGGCCATTTTTCAAAATAATGTAATGGGCCATGAGAATTTCTTCTATGTCCAAGAATTTCAATAATTAAATTGCTTTTTTCTTTTCCTTTTATAAAGTCAGTTATATCTATTTCATAAGGTTCCCATGCAAGGATACCAACTTCTTTTCCATCTATAAATATTCTTACTCCTACACCTCTAAATTCAGGAATTCTTAAAAAAACTTTCTCTTTCTCATCAAAATCAATTTTTTCAATCTCTAATAAATATCCAAGGTTTCCTGAATAAAAAGGCAATCTCTGTTGTGTCCAGTCACCTATTTTTAAATTTTCAGGAAGAGAAATAATTACAGGTTTTTCATCTTCTAATTTTACTCCAAAATCACCAAGTAAATAGATAATTTCAAATCCAGGATGATTTTCGTTATAATCTGTTTCAAGTAAGATTTCATTTTTTCCGTTCCTCAGAATTGAAGGTTCAAAACTTATTGTTTCAAGAGATTTGTCAACCCACCATCCATTTTTCATATCAGTACTCAATTTGAAGTTATTGATATAAATACTGTATAATTCTGGCTTTTCAATTGCAATTGAAATTTCTTTTTCAGGCAATTCTTCAACATAAAATTCATATTTTAAACTCACCTTTACACTCTTCGGATTCTTATTTATTTTTCTTGCCCATGGCTGAACCATTGCACCACCTCTTGGAGATAATCCAAGATATTTTCTTACATCTCTATCAACTTTAAGTATTTCTTTTTTCTCCTGCCATTCTCCATCCTTAATTTTAAAATATGGCATATCAAGAACAAGAACATTCCTTTCAGTTAAAATATATTCCCATTTTTCTTTTTCAATTTTTAAACTTCTGACTGTTTCATACCTTTTCATATCTTCAATTTTTAAATCAATTTCCTTTTTCTTTGGAATAATATAAAGATGGCTTGCAAGTGGTGGAAAATCTGTTTTAATTTTATATCCGTTTTCATCTTTAATTGTTTCAGGATAATAGATTTCTCCTGTTTGAGGATTTAATTCTACTGGTCTATATTTCCATTCAGGAATTGCCTTTATAATTACATCTTTAAATTCTCTTTTCCTTTCTCTCACAGGATAATATTTACCTATATTCCTGTCCCAATCCATACCTGTATTGCATAAAAAGAGATAAAAATAGTCTCTGTCCTCTCTTAAAAGATAAAGAATTTCCTTTATTTCTTCTCCATTTTCATCTTTTATTGAAATCTTCCTTATTCTTTCAAGATGTTTTAAACTTTCTTCAATAGATTGAACAACTATACAATTTCCAGCAAATTTTTTAACCTCATCTGAAAACTGGCAGTCAACAAAAGAAGGAATATTTTCCACAAATATAACCATACCTCCCTCTTCTCTGAATTTTTTTAAAAGTTTTAATGTAGAACTTCTGATTGTATATAAAGGAGGAACTAAAACTGCCTTATATTCTGCTTTATTTACCTTTAAAATTGCTTCTTTCTCTTTTTTCTGAATTTTTGTCCATCTTGAAAGAATTTCTTCATCTCCATAATCAAAATCAATATGATTTGAAAGAAGGGTATCGCAAAGTTCAATAAACATTTCGTCAAGTTTTTTTACTTCTTCTGAATATTCCCATTTTTTTTCTTCATCTTTCCAGGAAGGCATTTTAAAAACTGCCCACATACTTTCAACTGGATGAATAACAAGTAAATCCCTGACTTCTTCTCCCTGAGTCATAACAAGATGTATTCTTGCAAAATAATCTTCAACATATTTATATGTATTCCACCATGGGGATTGGTAAAATATACTTGCAGGGTAATCTCTTTTTGCCTCTCCAAGCATTGTATACCAGGAAAGATGCTGACATCTTAGATTTATTCCAAGTGCTACCTGCCAGTCGCCAAGTGCCTTATGTCCTGAAAACGAAAAATCCCATCCTGTGCAACCATATGTTTCTGTTAATCTGAATTTTCTTCCAAACTGTCTTGCCACTGAACTTACCTGTTTTGCAGTATTAAATATTCTCCAGTGTTCAGTTAATAAATCCATTCCAGGTGCCTGCATATATTCATAAAATCTCAAACAATTACCAACAACATTTGTCTGGGAAGTAAGTGAATCTTCTGCAAGAATATGTCCTGTAAAAAGTAATTTGTTTTTTTCACACCAGTTCCCAATTTGTTTTGCAAATGAATCCACAAAAAGATAAGTAATACAATCAAAATAATCATGCCTGATTTTTGAAATTTTCTGTCCCTCTATATCATAATAAATTTCTGGCAAATAATCTAAAATATTATATCTATATCTATTTTTGAATTTTTCCGGCAATCTATCTGTCCATGGAATAGCAATATTTTCTTCTTCTGAAGGAGGCCATTCATAATGAAAATAAACATTTCCATAATTTGGTTCATCAGTAAAAATTCCGGGTATTACAGAACCAAAATATTTTCCACAGTGTTTTTTATAATTCTCGTGAGTGATTTTTATGAATTGTTTTACTGCTTCTGAATCCATTGTATCAAGATATGTATAACCATTATACCAATCGCTTTCTTTTGAAAATTCTCTTGTGAAAATTAAAATTTTTTCATTCTGTGATAATTTTCCTATTTTTTCTCCCTTTTTAACCTTTCTGTAATTTTTCATAATATTTCCTTCAAATTCCACTATAAAAACACCTAGAAGATTATTTGCATATTTTATTTTTTTAGGGTCATTTATAATTTTCATAACAAGATGTTTCATTCTATATTTTTTATTTTTTGTTACAAGACCACCTGCAGCCCCTGAAGGCCATCTATCCTCATCATAAAGGAAGGCAAGCATTTTATTTTTTTCTCCCTCATCTGCACAGGTATTTATACATTCAAACCATTCCTCTGATAAATATGGTGTATTAAGCCCAACCCTTGAGTGCATGAAATATCCACCAAGCCCCATTTCTTTCATTATCCTTATCTGTCTTCTCAGTTCCTCTGTTTCAAGTTTGCCATTCCATGCCCAGAAAGGCGCTCCTCTATATACACTGCCAGGATTTTTAAATTCCTTTAAAATTTTTTCCATTTTTTCCCTCCTTTTATTCAAATTTGGATTTTATTCCAAATTTAAAAAAAAGTAAAATATTTTTATGGAAAATACATTTCATATTCAGTGGCATATAACGGATAATTGTAATTTAAGGTGCAGACACTGTTATCAGGAAAATTTTACATCAGAAAAAGAACTTTTATTTGAAAAACTTATTATTATTTTTTCAAATATCTGTGAATTTCTGGAAAAAGAAAAAAGAAAACTTGTAATAGATATAACAGGTGGAGAACCATTTTTATATTCAAATTGGTGGGAACTTTTGCAAGAAATTGTTAATTCTAAATCAGTAAAAGATACTGGAATAATAACCAATGGATTTTTTATTGACAGAGACATAATTAATAAAATTGAGAAGAATAATATAAAATTGAAACTTTCTATTGAAGGAGTTGATAAGGAAATTTTTGAATTTTTCAGGGGGAAAAACTTTGAGAAATTTATAAATATTTGTGAGATGGTAAAAATGGTAAATACTGAAAAATTTTTAATGTTTACTTTACTTGAAAAAAACTGGGAACAGATTTTTAAAATTTTTGATTTTGCAGAAAAATATAAATTTGATGGTGTTATTATAGAAAGGTTTATTCCATATGGTCTGGGTAAAAAATTGAAAAAAGAAGTAATAAGTTTTGAGAAATGGGTTTTAATAACAGAATTTTTACATAAGATATGCAACCTTGATTTTAACATAATGGACATTGTAGAGTACAGAGGTTTTGTAGTTAAGATTAAGAAAAATGAATTTGAACTTTATGGGAGTGAATGTATTGTAGGAAGGGAAGGTATCGCTATTATGCCCGATGGAACAGTATTCCCTTGTAGACGATTTCCTTTATCTATCGGTAATTTATTAAATGAAAAACTTGAATTTATATGGAAAAATTCAGAAGTTTTAAACAAAATAAGAGATAAAAAATTTTTGAAAGGGAAATGTAAAAACTGTATAATTCATAATTGTTATGGTTGCAGGGCTATTGCATACAGTTTATATAGAGATTATCTGGAAGAAGACCCTCATTGTTTTTTAAATTTTTTAAAAGGAGGAAAAAATGAATTTCCTTGAGAAAAAATTTTCTTTAAAAGGTAAAGTCGCAATTATAACAGGTGGAGGTGGAATTCTTGGTTCTGAAATAGCAAAAGGACTTGGTCTTGCAGGTGCAGTTGTAATTATTGGTGATATCAAAAATTATAAAGAGGTTTCTGATAATCTTAAAAATTCTGGAATTGAAAGCGAAGGAGAATTTCTTGATGTTTTTGATAAAGGGAAGATTGAATATGTTTCAAAAAAAGTTATTGATAAATATGGGAAAATAGATATTCTTATAAATGCTGCAGGTGGAAACATTAAAGAGGCGACAACTTCCCCAGAACTATCTTTTTTTGATTTACCTTTATCTGCACTTGAAAAAGTAATCTCGCTTAATCTTTTTGGTGGAGCAATTTTGCCATGTCAGGTCTTTGGAAAGTATATGATTAAAAATGAAAATGGTGGTTCAATTATCAATATCTCTTCAATGAATGCTTTTAGACCCTTAACAAGAATTCCAGGATATTCAGCAGCAAAAGCAGCGGTAAGTAATTTTACTCAATGGCTTGCTGTCCATTTTGCAATGGAATATAATAAAAAAATAAGAGTGAATGCAATTGCACCCGGGTTTTTTCTTACACAACAGAATAGATATTTACTTCTTGATGAGAATGGAAATTTAACAGAAAGAGGAAAATCAATAATTGCACATACCCCTATGGGAAGATTTGGAAATCCAGAAGAACTTATTGGAATATGTATTTTCCTTTCATCTGATGCTTCTTCTTTTGTTACAGGAACAGTTATTCCTGTTGATGGTGGCTTTAATGCATATTCAGGTGTATAAAATGTAAATTTCTGATTATATAAACATTATTGAAAGAACCCGGGAAAAATATATAGAAAAATTGAAGATGAGGATTTAATTTTAATAAGAGACCAATTTTAAATGTTATTTTAAATTATGGATTTTGAATTTCTTAAAAAACTTTATTTCGTAAAAACTGAATTCTCATTAAAATGCCTTGGCAAAATATTCCTCTCAAAATTTATCGGCTCAACAATAAGGGGTGGATTTGGTTATTCATTCAAAAAAATTTCATGCATAAACAAATTAAAGAAATGTAATGAATGCCAGTTTATAAAAGATTGTGTTTATATAAGAATTTTTGAGCCAAAGATATTTAATGAGGAAAGAATAAAAGAAATACCAAGACCATTTGTTTTTGAATACCCGCCAGATACAAAAAATATTTATGAAGAAAATGAAATACTGAAATTTAACTTTATAATTTTTGGAAATGCAATTGATTTCTTCCCATACTTTTTCCTTACATTTTTAAATCTTGGAAATGAAGGACTTGGAAGCACAAGAGAAAAATTTATTATAGAAAGAATAAATCAGATATATCCTTTTGAAATGAATATTTTTAAAAACTCTGAAGGACATATAAAATTGCCTGAAAGGAAAGAAATAGAACTGGTTGAAGGAAAAGATATAGAGACGCTAAAAATAAAATTCATAACACCGTTGAAAATAAAATATGAAGGAAAACTTGTATCCTATCCTGAATTTCATATCTTTATAAGGGCAATTTTAAGGAGGATTTCTTTAATACTTAAATACTGGTGCGGTTTTGATGGAAAAATTGAATTTGATGAAATAATAGAAAAAGCAAAAGAGGTAAAAATATCTGAATGTAAATTAAAATGGTTTGACTATGAGAGATATTCAACAAGGCAGAAAGAGAGAATAAAACATGGAGGAATAAAAGGAGAAATTGAATATAAAGGAGATATAAAAGAATTCATACCCTTAATTGAAATTGGCTCACATATACATATTGGGAAAAATACATCATTTGGTCTCGGTAAATATATAATCTTGAATAAATTTTAGCGCAAATGTGTTTTTGTGGGAAAAGTAGGGGGGTTTTGCGGAAAGAGGGATTGATTGAAAGACAAGGGATTTGACAGAGTTGAGGGTTTATGATATAAAAAAATTAAGTTGAAAAATAGGGGATTTGCGGAAACGGGAGTTGGAAGCATTGATACACTTGCTCTTTGACAATACGGAGTCGGAATGACTTGACCCGCTTTTAGGGGATTGCGACGCTTAAGCTTAAGCTTAAGCTTAAGCTTGTCGGAATGACTTGACCCGCTTTTAGGGGATTGCGACTTTCTATATATATTATACCATATTTTTTATTTTTTGTCAAGGTCGGAATGACTTGACCCGCTTTTAGGGGATTGCGACTTAACTCCTTACAATGTCTACAGTAAAAAAAATTGTCTAATGTCGGAATGACTTGACCCGCTTTTAGGGGATTGCGACAATTCTTGAAATTAATTATTGTGGATATAGTGCAGTTATAGTCGGAATGACTTGACCCGCTTTTAGGGGATTGCGACGTTTAAATTTTCTTCTTTGCTTAAAAAGTATGAAATTGTCGGAATGACTTGACCCGCTTTTAGGGGATTGCGACTCCAAATGGAGTAATTCTATCCTTTATCAATGCTTCCATGTCGGAATGACTTGACCCGCTTTTAGGGGATTGCGACAAAATTTCGCTATTTTTAATAATCAATTCCACCTGATATTTGTCGGAATGACTTGACCCGCTTTTAGGGGATTGCGACTCCAAATGGAGTAATTCTATCCTTTATCAATGCTTCCATGTCGGAATGACTTGACCCGCTTTTAGGGGATTGCGACCCTTTTTAATCACCTCATCAGCAAGTTCCCAATCAAAAGTCGGAATGACTTGACCCGCTTTTAGGGGATTGCGACCCTTTTTAATCACCTCATCAGCAAGTTCCCAATCAAAAGTCGGAATGACTTGACCCGCTTTTAGGGGATTGCGACAATGATAGTGGTATAGAGCTGAAGCGCTGAAGTTCTGAAGTAAAATATATGTTTTTTTTCCTAATCCCTTCAGCTCTTCAGTTCTTCAGGTCTAATGTAGGGGATTGCGACGCGAATAGTGCTATAGAGCTGAAGTGCTGAAGTCCTGAAGTAAAATCCATGTCTTTTTCCCTAATCCCTTCACCTCTTCAGTTCTTCATCTCTAATGTATGGGATTGCGAAGGTGAAATTTGTAATATGCCACAGGGAATACACGAAGTTTGAAAATGAGATTGAAAAGGGATAAAATTAAGTGGTAGGAGTTGAAATACTTAAAAGAAAAAAGTGAGGTGAAAAATGAGAATATACATAACCCACTGTTCCGCAAAGAAAAATGACTCGTTAAAACAAACAGGTGAGAAAGTAACCCCAGATAAACTGTATACCGCAACTTTTATCCAGCGTTTCATAAAGAAGTGTAAAGAGAAGCAAGTTAAATGGGCAATTTTCTCAGATTTGTATGGTGTTTGGTTTCCAGATGTTAAGCATGAATGGTATGAAAAAGACCCCAATACAGTCAATGAACATGAGTTTAGAAAACTGCTGGAAGATTTTGAACAAAAACTTGGAGATTATGATGAAATATATTTTTATCATAATCCCGGGCGATTCCATCGTTTGTATAGGCGGCTATTAGAAGAGACAAAATTAAAAGATAGGATAAAACTATTCAGCCATCTGAGAGAGATTATTTAGGAGGTAATAAAATGTCTGATTTATGTAAATGGTTGCACGAGCAGTTAGAACAGCTCCCTCTTATCAAGTTTCCTTTTACTTTAGAGCAATTGCCTGAAAATGGAATATATTTCTTTTATGAGAGAGACGAAATTTGGGGACATGGTGGGAATAAATTAAGAATAGTTAGAATTGGTACTCATAAGGACGGAAATTTTAGAAGCCGTGTTAAGGAACACTACCTTTTAGATGAATCAAAAATGAACTTTGATAGAGATATGCCTAAACCTTCCGATAGAAGCATTTTCAGGAAAAATATCGGAAGGGCTTTGATAAACAGAAATGGAATTAATTATTTGCAAACCTGGGAGATAGATTTTACGACAAGGGAAAATAGACAATTATATGGAAATATACGAGATATAGACATAGAAAGAAGAATAGAATTAATGATTACAACAACGCTCAGAGAAAGATTTTATTTTAGATTCATTATAATTGACAGTCAATTGGAGAGAATGGGGAGCAAAGGGCTTGAAAGCTCACTTATTGGAACAGTGGCAAGTTGCAAATTATGCAAACCCTCCGATAATTGGCTGGGAAAGCACTCTCCTAAAAAAGAAATCAGGGAAAGTGGGTTATGGTTGGTCCAGCATCTTAAAGCAAATGGGATTAGTGAAAACGATAAAGAAACTATTTTGGATGCAATAAGTCGGACGAGAGAATGGATTACCAGAAGAAAGAATGGACTACCAACGGCGCCTAACACAGCATAAAAGGTTCATACCTTACGGCATCCACCCAAACTTGCTTCACAAAAACTTCTTTTATGGTGTATTATTGTTAATCTAACTTTCTGTTTATAATTTTTTTAAATTCACAAATTAAAAAAGTAAAAGAGATAGTGAATAAAATTTGTAAGGAATTTTCTGGAGCATTTTAGATGGTAAGGTTAGGTAAAAGCGCAAATGTGTTTTTGTGGAAAAAGTAGGGGGGTTTTGCGGAAAGAGGGATTGATTGAAAGACAAGGGATTTGACAAAGTTGAGGTTTTATGATATAAAAAAATTAAGTTGAAAAATAGGGGATTTGCGGAAACGGTTTCTGGAAGCATTGATACACTTGCTCTTTGACAATACGGAGTCGGAATGACTTGACCCGCTTTTAGGGGATTGCGAC
>Ga0272448_1001424_pt1 | contig 32178 bp, 23 predicted proteins | sample YNPCB0191_FD_202220 | JGI IMG/M metagenome (GOLD analysis project Ga0272448, IMG submission 202220) | Hot spring sediment microbial communities from Yellowstone National Park, WY, United States - YNP-CB-019-1 | ecosystem: Environmental > Aquatic > Thermal springs > Hot (42-90C) > Sediment...
TCGGGGCGTATCCGGACTGTCGGGAGTCGGTGGGCCAGGATTGGGTAGCCTGGGTGCAGGCGGGACTGCTGGATTTCGTCTGCCCGATGGACTACACGCAGAGCGATCTGGAGTTTCAGAACCTTGTGCGCCGTCAACTAGAATGGGTGGGCGGCCGGATTCCTCTCTATCCGGGCATTGGGGCCTGGAGGCTGACGCCGGATCGGACGGTCGGCCAGGTGTATCTGGCCCGGCAGCTCGGCGCCCAGGGTTTTACCATCTTTAATCTGGACAAAGAGTCGATCCAGAGCCATGTGCCGGCCATCGGCGTCGGCGCTGGCCGACATAAAGCGACGCCTCTTCATCATACCGCCTCTTCTCCGCAATAAGCAGCAGAACCAGTCATCTCCGTAGGCGGATTGTCTGTGGCGAGGTCGGTCTGTGCGGCGTTTTTTCTCCGGGAGGGCTGGTAGGGGATGGGGGAAGTAGATACAGTAGTTTCTGTCGGCCGACTGCCCAAAAGGGGACATTGCCGCATGGCATCGTCAGCGGAGACAGAATTCCAAACGACGTGGGCGGACTGTCAGAGGGCGCTCAGGGAGTATCTAGTACGGGCGTTTCCCCGGTTGGCTTCTGAGGTAGAAGACCTGCTGCAAGAGGTTTTTTTGGAAGCGATCCAGAGGTGTCGGGCCGAAGGAATGCCGGCGGTTGTCGATTGGCGAGGTTGGTGTCGCACGGCGGTTCGGCATCGGGCGATTGATCGGCTTCGGCGGTGGGAGCGGTGGGTGTTTCGACAACTGAGCGGCCAGAAAACCTCCAGCCAGTCGGATAGTTTCGATTCCTCCAGACCCAGTGATAGCTCCAGCAGCGAACCGGTGGATTCTTCCCCCGGTCCAGCGACGCGAGTAGGAGAAAAACAACGTCGCACCCGCCAAGGAATCCTCTTGAGCGAAGTGCTCGCTGCATTCTGCCGATTCTGCGAGGCGAAACCAGTTCGTCTGAAGATGAAAGAAGCCTACGAACGGGCGTTACGGGGCCAAACACCGGAGCAGATCGCCGCGGCTATGCACCTGCCCCCCACCGAAGTTCATCAGCTTCTTTATCGCGCCCGGCAATGGATTTTAGAACGGATTCGGCAGGCGGATGTCGAACAATCGGTATTTATCACCCTGTTTGCCCGAAAAGACCAGACGCCCCGATAAGTCAATGGTCGGTCCTGGACAAGTCCCACCTGCGAGAAGGCTTCCCAAAGCACAGTCCTTTTTCTATGCACTCCTCCTGTCAAGGAGTCTGGCCTCATGATCGAACCTCCTCCAATGGATAGTTTTGGGGATGTGGTGCGATGGGTGGTTGAGGAACTGGGAGCGTTTTGTCCGAGTCCGGAGCGGCTGGCCGCTTATTGGACCCAGCCCGAGGCGCCCCAATACCAGGACATCCGTTATCATGTCGAAGAGGCTCGGTGTCCTATTTGCCTAGCGGAATATCTGGAAAAGACAAAACAACAGTAACATCCGGTCTTTTTTGCCCGAGATTGTAGCCCCATCCGATCGGAAAGGTAGGGGGGAGGGTGTTGGATGGGCAGACAATTTTTTATGCAAATGGTTTTTATGCAAAGGGACAAGACCGATCTAATAAGCCTCGACTGGACGAAACGGTCTTTCTATTCTTTCCAAGTCCTTTGCAGCCTTGGATGGAACTCGTCGGCTGGGCAAAGTATTGACACATTTTCCACATGCCTGCCCCCACCAGAGCAAAGAGCTTAGGGATTTTTCTAGCCGCTCTAGCGTTCGGCGCCGCTTAACATTGCGTCGGTTTGTTCCTTTTCATGTCTTTGCTCTGACTCTCCGTTCCGAAAAAATCTCAGGTACAATCAACGCTGGGGGGCGAAGGAAGCCGTTCTAAAGAAGTCGTTTTGCTTTCCTTAGTTTTCTCAATACGGTGATACCCAACAACTTATCGTTGAGGAGCATTTCGTGATGGATTCGTGGATGGAGGAAGAAATCATCGTGGATCAGGAAGAGGGGGGCATTAGTCCGGCATTGGAGGAGGCCAGTCGGCCGTTTGTGGGCCGATGGCATCGGCTGGTCAGCCAAACCAATTGGGAAAAAGGCCGAATCATCTTGCAATGGCGGCGCTCGCTGCAAGAGGCGGGCGCTCCAGCCAGCGCCTATTCGGATGAGGCATGGAGTCGGCTGGTCGGCGGGGTCAGTCCGCAGCATGTGGGCCGGCTCCGTCGGGTCTATGAACGTTTCGGGCAAATGGCCGATCAATACCCCGGCTTGTACTGGAGCCACTTTTTGGCCGCCCTGGATTGGCCCGACGCCGAAATGTGGCTGGAAGGGGCGGTGCAGAATCGGTGGTCGGTCGCTGGGATGCAGAACCAGCGGAACCAGACGCTTGGTCTGGCCGGTGCGGCCCGGGTCAGTTCGGCAGACCTAGATGCCCCCTCCCTAGAAATGGATGAGGATGCCGGCGCCGACATCTCAGCCGCCGTTATTTTGCCTGAAGTCGAACAAATACGGGCGCCTGGCGAAGGATCAGAAACATCGCGGATCGGGGCAGACGTTTCGGAGCCTTTCGGCGGCGCCGACGAAGAGCTTGAATCGGCCGCGGAACAGCCTGTCTCAGAAGCGGCCCAATCTGCTCCGCCTGCGTTTGCCGATCTGCCAACCATGCCCGACGATGTAGCCGAAGCCTTCGAGGCGTTCAAACTGGCCATCGTGCGGCACAAACTAGCCGGCTGGAAAGAAATTTCCTGCCGACAAATCCTCAAAATTCTAGACGCCCTGAAACGGTTCGCCCAAACCCCTGCCGAACAATAAACCAACATCAAACAATAGCCCCAAGCCCTGAAAAGACCCCGACCTACAGGAACTGCCTCTAATGGCCGAAGGAATATACCTTCTCGGCCAGTGATCCAACTGTCGGAAGGCATCGGCCGGGCCGGAATCCTGTCTGGTTTATTTCGGCGGCGGGGGTTCTTTTCGACCCACATACGGGCAGGCAGCATCCCAGCGATCGGTTTCGCCCTGGGCGCGGGGGTCGCCGGTTTGCCGCATCCACTCTTCCAACCGGCGGCGGAGATCGGTCTGGATTTGGGCATACGGGGCTTGCCCAGCTACGTTGTGCAGTTGGTCGGGATCGGTCCGCAGATCGTAGAGTTCTTCCGCCGGGCGTTTGGCAAAGGCCCGTTGATAAAACGGCGCGATGGCCGGTTCTGCTTGCCGTTGGAGGATTTCTGTTTTGGTAGGCGAACTGTCCACATCGCCGTAAAAGCCCACTACATTCGGAAAATCGGGATCGCCGGCCGGCCAAAGATCGGGCCGAAAATTCCGGATATAAAGGAATTGTTCGGTGCGGACGGCCCGGATCGGGTAGCTTTTGCCTTCCGGACGCACCCAGGCATGACGCTCTCTTTCTAGGAACACATGATCTCTTGTCGGATCGACCTGGCCCGATTTGTCCGAACACAAAATGGGCAGTAAGCTCCGGCCAGTCATTTCCGGCAAGGGTTTTAATCCGGCGGCTTCTAAGAACGTGGGCGCCAGGTCCGCCAGACTGACAAAATCATTCACCTTTCTGCCGCCGGGGATTTTGCCCTTCCAAGCGGCGACCAACGGGACTCGGCACCCGGCGTCATACAGGTTGGCTTTGCCGCGAGGAAACGGCGGCCCATTGTCGCCGGTAACCACGACGAGGGTGTTTTCCAGTAGGCCCCGCTTTTCCAAAAGAGCGAGAATCTGCCCCACATCCCGGTCAAACCGCTCGACTTCGAAATAGTAATCGCATAGATCGCTTCGCACTGTGGGCGTATCCGGCAACCAACCGGGCACCCGCACTTTGGCAGGGTCCATCCCCGATGCCGCGCCGGCCCCCAGTTCATAGGGCCGATGCGGGTCCGTACTGCCGAACCAAAAACAGAATGGTTTACCGGGCGGGAGCTTGTCGAGGAATTGTTGGAAGTTTTTATATTTTGGTCCCGCGGGGTTTTCCGTTCGGCCAGTGTCTTCGAGAGAGCCGGGAGCCCAGCCTTTGCCTTGAAAGCCGACCTCATAGCCCGCCTCTCGCAAAAGCTCGGGATAGCAGCGGAACTTGGCCGGCAGCCGACTCCACAGATTGGCCCCTTCTTCTAGCCGATGGATCGCTTGCCCGGTTAACAAGGCCCCCCGAGAAGCCGTACATGTTGGCGCCGCAACAAAAGCACGCGTAAAAAGCACGCCTTCCCGCGCCAGCCGATCCAGCGTGGGCGTCTGCACCAGCGGGTCGCCATACGCTCCAGCGTGAGGCCAACCCCAATCGTCCGCAATGCAAAGCAAAATATTGGGCCGATCCGAGGACTGACCGGTTGCTGGTATCGGTTTTTCCGATTCGGCCGCCAGACCCACTCCCACCGCAGCCCAGCATCCTACCAGCACCACCCATCCCAGCCAGCCCCTCCCTAGGCTCGGCAGCTTTTTGCCCCACAGCAATGCCGACAAAACATGGGAAACTCTGCCCCAAACTTTTCCAGAATACTTTCGGTCCATGCTGTTGCACCTCACATAAATGGGAGGTAACATTTTAGCCGAATGAAGCAACTCGCCTCACCCGCCAAGGGATAGGGGGAAGACTGGACTGCTGCTTGCGCAGGAATGACACAAAGACCCCTCCATTCGGCTAAAATATTACAAAAGGAGAATATTCCAACACGCCTCGATTCTCTGCCCTCCCAAATACGCTCGTTTTGCGATGTCTCCTATTTCTCCGGGGTAATTCGGACGGTCAACTCGCCGGCATTATCCCCAAGCTGAGCCGGGGATTCATTGATCCGAAAATACAGCGTGCCCGATTCTGCCGGTTTTAGCGTGGCTTCCAGTCCGATCGGGATCGGCTGTAAAAGTCCGGAGCGGGCAGACTCTGCCAAGCCGTCGGCCGACGAGGACCGCTGACCAACGGAGGTTCCTGGAGTCTCCAGGGACTGCTGCTTGGACGGACTAGGCGCCGTCTGGACAGAGGGTGGCACACTGCGGTTTCCCTGGAGCCAGTCGCCCAGGTGGTTGTCTGCCCGGTGCAGAGCCTTGGGCTTGGACGGGCTGGATTCGGTGAGGCCCTTGGAAGGCGAGTCGTAGCCCACCGCAGCCGATAGCGGCGGAACCCCAGCCAACTCAGGTCCAACCGCTGCCGACTCCCCTCGAACTACACCAGGCTCCGGTCGAATCGCAGCCAATAACATCCCCAAAGGCCGGCCCCGGTAATACCGGATCGTTACGCCGCCCGGCTCGCACCACCAGACCTTGGGCTGCTCGGCCACTTGGTACCGTCCGGTGGCGGTCAGGTGGTAGGTTCGGCCCGCTTCCACACGCCAGCCGCTGGATTGCCAACCCCGATCCGCCGCTACCCGTACTTGTACCCCTTCGCCGGGGATCGGCCGACCAGGCACAAAATCAATCGCACACCGCCCTATATCATATCCATAACAGATTTCGTCCACAAACAGTTTCCACTCCTCGTCCAAAAAGTGCCGATCTTCGCCCAAAGACCGGAAAAACCGGTTTGTAAAATCCTTTTCCCGCACCCAGGACACCATTTGCCGAAACGCCGACTGATACCGGGGATGGTTGTCCAAAAAGGCTGCCAACGCCCAACACCAGCCATACAGTTCGTTTTCGCCCGAAATCTCTGGGGTCATCCGAATCAACTGTTCCACGGCAAGCAGGCCGCGGCGTTGGGCCGCATCCCGCACGATCTTCACTCGGCCCCACATAGGCACTTGCTCGGAAGCACCGGGGAAGTATTTCAACAACAGTCGGCCATCCTGCCAGCGATGGGTGGCCAATAGCTCTGCCACCCCCTCCATGTACCAAGTCGGTCCACAAGAACCCAACAAGGTGAGCATAAATCCATGCACCCCTTCGTGCAACATCAGATGCCGACGGTAATATGCACTGGGCTGCTCATAAATCCAAAAATCGTAGGACTTGGTAAAGCCGTTGGCAAATTTCGGCAGCCCCTCCGGCAGCAGCCCCGCCCGTCGAAACCGCTCCGGCTCCCGCATCAGCCGACCCGTCATCTTCCAACCAGAATGCTTGTCCGGATCCACTGCAAAATAACTACACCACGGCTCAAAGGCTTGATCAAAAACCTCTGGCAAAACGTCCACTTCCGGGTCCAGCCCGAGGTCGGTGTATAGGATCAAATGTTTACCTACAAGTCGCCGGATGCCCGCAGCGGCGATCCGTTGGGCATCCGCCGGTTCGACAACTCCCCCTTGCGCAGCAGACGGCGCCGGAGTCTGGGCCGTTCGGCCGATCAGGGGTTCCTCCGCCCTGGCTTCCGCCGAGCTTACCTGCCCGATCCCCATCGGCAAGCCGATCCAGCTTCCATGTCCGATACCCCCCGCTAGTCCGATCCCAAGCACAGCTCCTATCCCCAGCCGCCAGCCGATCCCCAGTCCTAGTCCCATCTTGCCCATCTTGAAGGACGGTATTTTTGAGAGTTCCATGTTTCAGGTCCCTTCGGTGGATGTTGCCCGGCCGATAGCCGCCGATTTCTCCTGTCCGTTTTTCTCCCGGAACAGGGCATCCATAGCCAGTAGAATATATCATTCCCCCAGCAGCAGAGTACACTGTTCCACCAGGTTGCCGAGGGGGGCATTCCCGTACAAGCGAGAACCCGAGCTCCAGAAAACCGTAACATTTTAGCCGAATGAAGCAACTGGCCTCTCCCCGCCGTGGGAGAGGCCCCCGTGTTATTCCTGCGCAAGCAGGAATCCAGGAAAAAAACAACTGGATTCCCACTTTCGTGGGAATGACATACAAGGGGGATTTCGGCGGGACAAAGGACGCCTGGACTGCTGCTTCCGCAGGTAGGACACGTCGCTTCCGTCCATTCGGCTAACATGTTCCAGAAAACCAGGAAAAAAACGACTTTTTCGCCAATTGGCCCGCCGGTTTTATTTCTGGACTCCTTTTGGCTCCTTCTGCTATTTGCTGCTATTATAATAGTTTTTCTGAGAGGCATGGGTGGTCGGGGGAAAATTCCCCTCCTCATTTTCTAAACACGCTGGATACCTCCCCAGGAGCGATGCGGCGGCTTTCGGACATATCCAGCCCTCGGATACACTCCTCCCAAGGCAGGGGTACCTTTTTAGAATCCGGGCCGAAAACCTTTTTCAGACAAAAGTCGGAGGTCGGAGCGAACTTTTTACGAAAAACCAACGTATTCTCAACAAGGGATAGTATTTCTGTAGGAAACCGAGAAAGTTGGGGACAACAGAGAACCTTTCTCAAAACCGGCCCTATGGACTCAACGGTTGACTTTAGGATAGATAGGCTAGGCTAGGGTAGTCAGAATGGGCAATACTTTCTTCAAAAACGTTGGGAGGCGAAAACCTGGGGGGTTAGGAACCCTGGCTGGGGCAGCACTGCTGATAGGGGGCGTCTGGCTAACCGGATGCCCGTGGTTGGGCAGTTCTTCGGAAGTGGTGGTTTACACCAGTTTGGATAAAGCGTTGGTGGAACCGATTTTTCAGAAGTTTACAGAAAAGACTGGGATTCCGGTGGTATGTCGGTTTGCGGACCAGGTCGAGGCAGTCCAGGACCCTCTGGAGGCGGTTTTAGACGAGCGGGGCCGGGTGGTATGCGATTTGGTTTGGCACGGGGAGCCGGTGCAGACGGCACGGCTTCGGCAAAAAGACCTTTTGGCCGCCTATGACTGGCCCGAGAGCAAACTGTTCAGTTCCTGGGCCAAATCTTCGGACGGCCGATGGCATGGGCTGGCAGCCCGGGCACGGGTGTTGGTGCTGTACGCACCGGCTTTTTCTGGCCTTTCGCCTTCCGAAACGCCTAATTCCGTTTTGGACCTCGTCGATCCGAAATACCGTGGCAAGGCGGCCATGGCTCAGCCATCCAGCCCCACGGCTGCCGCCCATTTGGCCTGTTTGTTTGCTCTCTGGGGACCGGAGCGGGCCAAACAATTTTTCAGCCAACTCCGTCAAAACCAGGTCCGGTTTCTTGCCTCCGAACAAGAGGTGGCCCGGCAGGTGGTCGAGGGACATTGCCTGCTGGCCCTGACCGATTCTGATCAGGCCATCCAACAGATCGAAAAAGGTACTTCCGTCTGGCTCGTCTATCCGGACCAACAGGAAAAACAACCTGGGACGCTGTTTCTCCCCACCACGATAGGTATTTTTCGAGGGGCTGCTCACCCGCAAGCTGCCCGCCAGTTGGCCAATTTTCTGTTGTCTCCTGAGGTCGAAACTCAACTGACCAACGGCCCGGCCGCCCATATCCCACTCAACTACGAAGTCACCGCTTTGTCCCGTATCCGAGGTCCCGATGACATCAAAGCCATGAAGGTCGATTTCCAGACGGCCGCCGGGTATTGGGATAGCGCCGTCCAATTCTTCCAACAGGAAATCCTTGCCCCAAAACCTTAACCCTCCAAGGAGATACCCTCGATGGACATCATGGAGGCGATTTTCACTCGCCGCAGCATCCGCAAATACCAAAATCGAGATGTCCCTCCAGAACTGATCGAAAAGCTGCTTCGGGCTGCCATGCAGGCCCCTAGCGCCCGAAACGCCCAACCCTGGGAGTTTATCCTTTTGGAGGACCGGTCGCTGCTGGCCGAAATCCCCAAAATTTGCCCCAATGCCCCTATGGCCCCTGAAGCCCCCCTGGGCATCCTGGTCTGTGGGAACCTCGATTTCGAAAAATCCGAAGGCTTTTGGGTGATCGATTGCTCAGCGGCGATTCAGAATATGTTGCTGGCCGCACATGGATTAGCTCTGGGGGCGGTCTGGTGCGGCATCTATCCTCGCCAACCCCGCATCGAAGGCATCCGACAGTTGCTGGGCATTCCGGACCGGGTAATACCGCATAGTTTGGTGCTCGTTGGCTACCCGGCGGAATCGCCCCCGTCTGTAGATCGTTATCATCCCGACCGGGTTTACAAAAACCGATGGGGCAACCGCGATGAAACGCTTTTACTCCCCAAGGGTCCTAAGGGCGCGGCGGCAGAATAAACTCCACCGGCTCCAGGCGGCCAGAAAAAAGATCGTAACATTTTAACCGAATGAAAATGTCCTTGGAGGGACCTGCTTGTCAGGTCCGTTCGAGGGAGGCGCTTGTCGCACTTGTCTGGCGGGCACGACAGGCGTGCCCCTCCATTCGGCTAAAATGTTATAAGAGATCATTTTCCCCGAAAACTATACCACTCCACGGAGCTTCCACCTGGCCATTTAGCCGAAAAACCCATAAAAAGCTAGGACACGGATATCATGGAGGGGCCTATTCTCGTGCTCCGTCTTTTTTTGGTTTTTCGGGAGCATTTGGGCAGATGATTCGGATTGCCTGAAGTTTTTCGGTTTCCTAATGTTTGCGCGAATTGCGCCAGCCCAAAAGAAAAAAATAGACAGAGCAGGAGGTCGGTGGGCGTTTTTTCTTCCTTTTCAGGAGACTTGTCTATGAAGTGGTTAGGGGAATCCGATCGCTCTGGGGACGGCCATTTCACCCCAGGCAGGGCAAACACCCGGTTCCCTTGGGCCTTGGTGGCGACGGGAGGGATTTTTTTCGTTGGGGGCAGTCTTTCCTATTTAGGAGCGGCTGAGTATCGGCTCACTCCTGCTCCGTCGGGCGATTCCCAGATCGAGACAGACTCCCCGGCATCGGCTCCCAAAGCGGAACCTCCTTCAGACTGGAAAATCACCTTAGCCAAAGATGGGGACCAGGTCAAAATTACCCCCCAAAAAGAGGGGGTTGTGATAGACATCGCTTCACGAACCGGCATTGGCCGGGCTGTGATGGAACGGCTCGGTCCCGGCTGGCCCAAAAAGGTGCTCCTTCGACTCCATCTACGGGGTTTGGAATCATTTCGGCTGCAAGCAGGCCAGTGGGGCGTGGAAGCCTCGGTGATGAGTTATCCACCTTACAGAACCCGGGTCCGGGTCCATGTCCCGGAACCGATCCCCCCGGTGGACCCCAAAAGTCCCTATTGGGTGGAGGTCAGGATGGTGGATTCGGAGGGCAAACCTGCTTCGAAAATCCCCTTAGATGGGGGGTATTTTGAACTGATAATACCCTCTGCTTTCTTGGAAAAATCCCCTCCTACGTGGGAACTCCACTGGATCGACTTTTATCGAGATTGACCAAGGCCGGCTTTCCGGATCTCTTGGTGGGGGAGGTAGAAGTGGCTGAAGACACTGCGGCGTTTCTTATGACCCCCAGAAAAGGGGATTTTGGTATTAGCCCTTGGGGGGCATAGGATTGGACTCCTGGTGGAAATAGTTCCCTATGGAAGGGAAGGTCTCTGTTCGTCTGGTTCTCCCAAGGGCAAGCTGGTAGAATAACCACCGGTTTATAGACCCGGGGTTTCATGGAATTGCCGGGAGCTTTTATTGTCGCATCTGCTATTCTAATGTCTTACAAGGGAAGAGGTTAGAGGGATGAACCGGAATTGGCTTTATGCAATAGGATGGAGTCTGCTGGGATTGACAGTTGGGGCAGTGGGGATGGGGTGGGCAGTGTGGGCCATGCGGGAAAGACCTTTAGCGGCTCAGGAGGTCCAACCACCTTTTGTTCGTTCGGGGGGAAGAGATTCTGTGGGTTTCCTTCCTCAAGGGGGTAATCAAATCCCCAATTTAGAAGAATCCCCTGAACTGGCCGAGCTGACGCCCGAAGAACGGGTCCATATCTGGGTTTATGAACTCTGTAACCGTTCTGTGGTGCATATTACCACCAAAAGCGTTCGAGAAGGTGCATTGTTGCTGTTTGCCGTGGAAATTCCCGCCGAAGGCGAAGGCAGCGGCGCCGTGCTGGATCGCAAAGGCCATGTCCTCACCAATTCCCATGTGGTGGAAGGAGCACAGGAGATTCAGGTTACCTTATTTAATGGCAAATCCTATGCGGGTCGGCTGGTAGGAGAGGACCGGGTGACGGATGTGGCTGTGGTGAAGATCGACGCACCTCCGGAAGAATTGTTTCCGGTGATGTTTGGGGATTCGAATCGGCTTCGGGTGGGCCAACGCGTGTACGCCATCGGCAATCCGTTCGGATTTGAGCGGACTTTGACGACCGGCATTATTTCCAGTTTGAACCGGACTCTGCCGAGCCGATCTCAAGCCCGGACAATTAAAAACGTCATCCAGATTGATGCGGCCATTAATCCGGGCAACTCCGGTGGGCCGCTTTTGGACACCCGAGGCCGGATGATCGGCATGAACACGGCCATTGCCAGTCGGACCGGCGAAAGCGCCGGAGTGGGTTTTGCCATTCCGGTCAATACTATTGCCCGGGTGGTGCCGCAACTGATCGAAAACGGTCGGGTGCGTCGGCCCGACGTGGGAATCCTCCGAGTCTATCAGACGGATCGGGGTCTGCTGGTGGCTGCCCTGACCCCTGGCGGCCCAGCGGAAAAAGCAGGTATCCAGGGACCGCAGGTCATCCGTCAGCGGCGTCGGCAAGGACCCTTGGTGTATGAATACACGACGGTGGATCGCTCGGCAGCGGATTTGATTGTGGGCGTGGACGGTCAAAAGATCAAAAACGCCGACGATTTCCTCAGTCTGATCGAAAGCAAGCAGCCCGGCGATGTGGTTACTCTCAATGTGCTTCGCCAAGGTCGTCTGATCGATGTGCCGGTCCGATTAGAAGCCGAACAATAGCCTCCATCCGCCCCTCCTGCTCGCTTGAAGAAACGTCTTCCACGGGGGGAATGCCTCTGCGCCGGGGCATGGGTATCTAGACATTTTGCCGAAGCTCTGGAGGGACCTGATTGTCAGGTCCGATACTCCTTCTAAAAGCCGTTCGCCGTATCTTCGGGTTTTGCAACCGGTTAGGAGATGTGTAGATACCAAAAGCGCTGGGGGGGATTTTCTGTGGTTTGCCCTTTCCATACTGGCCGCTGTGGTCTGCTTTTCGACTTTCGTTCATTCCACGGTAACGCTTTTGGCCAGGTTCCGTGGTTTATCTACGTCGCAGCCCCGGGCGACAGCCGTGTAATAAGCCAGCAGTTGCAGCGGCACGACCGAGACGATCGGCTGTAAGTATTCCGGGACAGAGGGGATTTCGATGATTTCGTCGGCCAAATGGGCGGCTTTGCCGTCCCCTGGGCAAACCACGGCAATGACCGGTCCGCCGCGGGCTTTGATCTCTTGGAGGTTGGCTAGGACTTTATTGTAGATAGCGCCTTGCGGCATGAGGAAGACGCTGGGGGTTCGGTCGTCCACCAGTGCAATAGGCCCATGTTTCATCTCGGCGGCAGGATAGCCCTCGGCATGGATGTAGCTGATTTCCTTCATTTTTAGCGCCCCTTCGAGAGCGGTGGGAAAATTAAAATGTCGGCCGAGATAGAGAAAATGTTCACATTGGGCGTATTTTTCGGCGATTTGGCGGACTTGCTCGTGGGTTTGCAGAGCTTGCCAGATAGAGTCCGGCAACTGCTGCAACTGTTCCAGGATGCGAAGCCCGTCGTCGAATCCTAGATGGCGCAATCGGCCGAAATAGAGGGCCAAAAGGACTAAAACCGTACATTGGCAGGTATAGGCTTTGGTGGAGGCCACGCCGATTTCTGGACCGGCATGGAGATAGATACCGCCGTCGGCCTCCAGGGCAATGCTGCTGCCGACAACGTTACAAATGGCCAACGTGGGTAATCCCTTCCGTTTCATTTCGCACAAAGCACCCAGGGTATCGGCGGTTTCACCGCTTTGGGTAATGGCAAATAGAAGGGTGTCTGTTTCCAAGGGCGGGTTTCGATACCGGAGTTCCGAAGCGTATTCCACTTCCACCGGCAGCCGAGCCAACCCTTCCAATAGATATTCGCCCACTAGACCTGCATGCCAACTCGTGCCGCATCCGGTAAACACAACCCGCCGGACACGCCGAAGCTGCTGGGGCGAAAGGTTCAGGCCGCCAAATCGGGCGGTGGCTTCGTCCCAATCTAACCGTCCACGCATCGTATTCCGAATCGCCTCGGGCTGTTCGAAAATTTCTTTGAGCATGTAATGCGGATAACCACCCCGGCTGACTTGCTCCGCCGACCAATCCAACACCTGAACGCTGGGACTGACCTGCCCATGATCCCGATGGACCACCCTGAGGGAATCGGCCGTTAGCACCGCCAATTCATGGTCGGATAGGGTAACAATTTTATCCGTAAAGCCGACCAACGGAGAAGTATCGCTGGAGACGAAATGTTCATCACGGCCAACACCTACAATAAGCGGGCTGCCCCGGCGAGCGGCTAGGATCAGGTCCGGCCAATCCCGGAAAAGAATGGCCAGCCCATAAGTACCCTGCAATTGGGCCAAAGCAGATTGCACCGCCCCAATCAAAGTCTCCAAAGATCGGGCCGGTCGTCCATCGCCGGAGGCGGTGCGCAGGCGGTCCACCACCAGATGGGCGATCGCCTCCGTGTCGGTGGCCGATCGGAACCGGTACCCCTCCGCCTCTAAACGGGACCGCAAAGATTCATAATTTTCAATCACTCCATTATGCACCACCACGACCTCGCCGCTGCCGCCCAGATGCGGATGGGCATTGATGTCGTTGGCCGGGCCGTGCGTTGCCCATCGGGTATGCCCAATGCCGATCCGTCCAACCAGAGGCTCCGCGGCCAACAGGTGTTCCAAACTGGAAATGCGGCCTGCCGTTTTTACGACCCGGATATGGCCATCGTCGCCCATGACAGCCACCCCGGCGCTGTCATAGCCCCGATATTCCAACCGGTGCAGCCCATGGATCAAAAAATCCACCGCCTGCCGTGCGCCCACATACCCGACAATCCCACACATCCGCCTCTACTCCTTAGAAAAACCCAAAGGAACCCTGAAATACCCTCATGGAATTCCAACGCTCCTTGGATTGTTTTTTGCAGTACCCACGAAACTGATCCCCTTCGGCAGCCCCTCCATGGTCCAGGTTTCCGGCAGCTAATGAGTTCCTTTTGCTATTCCAAGATCAAAAGGCGGGAAAAAGTTTATTCAGAATCCCGGTTTTCTGCTAGGGCAGATTTTTCCCTGGGTATTCGGATTTCCCTCCAAAGAGGGGATTGGAAAGGATTGCTCAAGAACGTGCTGCTCCCTCCCCATGACCCCCTCCTGAGATGGGTCTGGATGAATACCAGTTCATAAATCCTTTTAAAAGTTTAGATTAGAACAAGCGTTGTGGAAGAAACGGAAAACGGAGAGGAGGAGCTTTTTTGAGAATAGCCGAGTATGTTTGAACCTATCTTTATTTAGCTAACTGAGGCTGTCCCGAAAATTTAGCACGACCAACGGGCGGCCCTAAGCCTCCCAAAACCCTAAGAAAACGGCATTTTGGTCTGTCAGAACGGTTGGGAAAGGGATCGGGGCCACCTCTGGGCTACCCATTTCGGGACAGCCTCATTTAGAGCCTATCCCAAAATCAGGCGGGTGCAAGCTGGGTTGGATTTATCTGGCCCCTGAAACCTACCTCCATGGGAGGATCGGACAAGGGGATCGCCATTTTGGGATAGGCTCTTAGTTAACTCTTTTAGATAGAGAGACAGCAAAATATACTCGGCCGCCGAAAGGTTGTTTGCTCCGGAAGCGGGGTAAAGACCAAAAATCCTCCCCCAATCCCAGGCGTGCTCTGCTGGAATAATGAGATAGGCTCAGAGGAAAAGATGTTAAAATCTATTTCAAACACGCTAACGGAGGGAGTAACCCCCGCATTTCATTTTATGTCTTCCAGGTTTTGAGACAGATTCTGGCCAAGGCAGGATCCGGAAACCCGACGACGTCGGAGACCTCGCATCAAAATCGGTAATCCGACCGTTCCAGCCGCCAGCAAGGCCCAGGTGCTCGGCTCCGGCAACTCATGTAAGGAATGCTGGAAGAGCCAGGCAATCTCTTCCGGCGTCAAGGCCCGGTCCCAAAGGGCGTACTCATCAATAGCCCCTCGCCAGGGTTCGTTATTGCTATACCGATTGCCCAACCACAACATGGCAGGCGTCTTGGGATTGAGCGTGGCGTTGAAGGTGGCCCAAAGCTGCCCGTTCTTGTAAATCTTCTGCTTGGCGTCCGGATCGGAATTGTCCCAGGTGATCACCAAGTGGGTCCAGCGGTTATCGTCTAACAGATTGGGGATATTGCCCAGATAAGTATCATTCAAAAATAGGGCGAAACTGGCGTACAGAAGTGTTCGAGCTCCTGGAGAGGCGTCGAACAGGTACTGGGCTCCCGGCACTCGATACGCCCAAATGGAAATCGATCCTTGGGTGCCGAAGGTGTGGGAACCAAAGTTCACTCGATTATCGGTGGTGCCGTCGAACCAAAGGGCATGGTTGCCTTCATAGAGAAACGGGGTATCCCGGGGTATCCGTGGTCCAACTGACATTGGATCGCAAAGTGCCGGGATTATTGCCCCAACGGGGCGCTGTGATCGTGCCGTCGCCGCCTGAACCTTCATCAAAGAACCAGGCGTCGCTCGGGGCCGGGGGAATCCTCATCTGGACTCCCCTGGCAATGGAACGGATACTATTATTGGCCAGCCAGGCCACTTCGTCGGACGAAAGGGCCCGGTTCCACAGGGCGTATTCATCGATCCAGCCACCCCAACTTTCCGTCTGGGAATATCGACTTCCCAGATAGGCCAAAGAGGGATTCCCGGAACTCACTGTATAATCACTGGTAAATATTAAATTCCCATTGATGTAGATCTTCTGCTTGGCCGAGGGAAGTGAATTGTCCCAAACCAACGCCACATGCCGCCAGGTGCTATCTTGGGGAATATAACTGCCGGAAAACCCGCCAATATACGTATCATTAAGATAAACAAGAATACTCCCCCCGCTGCGATACATCAGGGTCCGAGGCCCGGAGGCGTCGAGCATATACATGCCGCCAGTATTATTGTCGGCAACCCAGAAGGAGATGGTCCCGGCGGTTCCTTGCGGGGCGCCGGATAAGGTCGCCCAAGGGCCACCTGCTCCGGCACCGCTACCAGCAGCAAAATAAAGAGATTGATTTCCCGGATAACTAAAGGGTGTATTACTGCTCCACTGGGGAGGCGAGTTCCAGGGAGGGGATGTGCCGCTGGTGCCCAGGCGTCCCATGCCGCCGATGCCTACGGATCGGAAGTTTAGCCCACTGCCTTCGTCCAATAGCCAGGCACGGTCTGGTGGGGGCGGCTGAATAGGACCTGCCCAAGTCGATGTCTCAACTACTCCCACCCAAAACATCCCTATCGTGCAAATGAGCCATCCCACTTTCCCCAAGCCATTTCTTTGGTTCATGCGAAGGCCCTCCGAAGTTCAATGGAAAAAAACTTTTCCTCGCCCAGATTGGGACCGAGTCCCTTTGCTCTGGCCGAACAGCCGCAAATTGAAAAAGCCTTAGGGTTCTCCACTCTCTTTTTCCGCCTTATTTTCCCCCTAACCCCTCTAAGGGGAGTCTTGCTGGCTCATCGGCGATGTGCCTCTTCTTTTAGAGTTTGATCCAACGGGCTGGGGTTGTCAATCGTTTGTCCTACTCCTTTTGGGGGAAATTGGAATTCTTCCCAACTTTGCGTAATTGGAAAATTTTTCCATTTCCGGCCAAGTGGCTAAAACACTTTGCCGATGATTCCAAGGAAATGGACTCAACAGGCCTATTTCAACCTATAAAAAGAGCATTCCCAATTTATCCAATTTTTCCAGATTGCATATATTAGATATTGCATATATTAGATATATTTTGACCATCTTCTCTTACAGTTTGGAAAAAACAAGGATTGGGAAAAACACGGAACACGTCCGCCGTCTTGCAGGAAAATTCGTTTTTTTCTCGATTTTTTCCTGTACTGGACTCCCGCTTGGGCGGCAGGAACACCAAAAAGTCTTTCCTTTAAACGGCTGAGGTGTTTACAAAAAGACCATAGGAACCTTTTCGGAAGCAATCCAGAAAGGCTATCCCTCGTTGGATGGGCCATCCCATTGGAACTCTTTCCCTGTAAGCTAGTAAATCCAAGGCGCGGTTCTTTTCCCTGAGATTCGGATGCCTGGAGGGGAAAAACGGCCTAACGGGAAACAAGGCAAGGGATTGACGATTGTCCTACTCAGAGGGAAGAGTTAAAATGGATAAGGAAAACAATAAAGAGCTTTTCTGCAGCGGGTAAGTTTTCTTTCCATTTGGGATGAAAGCACGGCGTTGGGCAGAGGAGTAGTCCTGCCTAGAGGGCGGCTGTCCCAAAAACTTTTCTGAGGAGGCCGGTCATGAAAAAGGGTTGGTTTCTTATAGCTCTGCTGGTAGGGATCGGAACACTCACAGCACGGGGATGGGGGCAGCAACCTTTAGGACCGATGCCCAGTCCACCAACACCCGGGGGAAAACTCGGGGAAAACCCTCAGCCAGGCCGACCAGATCAAAACACCTTGCCTCCCAAGGTGGCGCCTAACACCCAGTCGGCCGGAGGGATTCCCACCCTTCCTTTGCCTGGAACCTTACCGGGAGGACCTACACCCTATGGAACAAGTCCGGGCGGTGCGTCTGCCCAAAGAATGCAACCCGGGAATCTCCCCCAAGGTATGATCCCGGGAACTTCCGGGAGCGTCTCCGGACTACCGGCGGTAGGTTTCCCAGAATCGCCGATGCCCACGTATCCAGGGGCGGTTCAGCGGTCTCAGGCTGTGCCGGGCATCTTCTCCATCCCTTCGGCAGCTTTATGGAGCGATCCGATCTATGGCCCTTATGTGCCGTATGCGGTACCGATCAATCCTGTGCCGACTTTCGGGACCGTGCAACCAGCGGCTCCTACAGCCGCCTATGAAAAACCTTTCTCCGATTACACGCCGCCTTCGGTCTATAGCCCTTACATGAATCTGTACCGATTTAATCCCCGGGGGCCGATCGACAATTATTACTCCCTGGTTCGTCCCTTTGTGATGCAAAACACCTTCAACCAGCAATACAGCCGACGGTTGCAAGATTTACAGATGAACAATCGTCTCCAGCAGACGATCATCCAACGGCTCCAACAGCAGAATCAAATCCAGCAGGGGACCTATCAGCCCGGCTACTTTATGAATCACGGCAGCTTCTTCCCGGGCTATTGAAGACGGCTGGCTATTTTGACTGTATCTACCCAGCCAAGCCCCCACAACTTGTAGGGGGTAAGAATCGGCTCAACCCCAACAGATTGTGGTAATTACTTCCGGTAGATACAGTCAAGCTATTGAAGACGGCTTTTTCCCGGCGGATGGAAGATGGCGTAACAGTTTAGCCGTTTAAAGACATGTGTCATTCCTGCGTAAGCAGGAATCCAGGGTTACTTTGGGCGTGCACCTCTGGCTGGTGGGTTAGAAGTGGAAATCTAGGTAACATGGGGCTACTTTCTGGGTTCCCGCTTGTGCGGGAATGCCCCATTGCTTCGCTTCATTCCGCTAATGTGACTGCATCTACCCGGTCGGCCCCTACTAGATGTAGGGGCTACAAATCGGATCGAACACCCCAGATGCTGGTCATAGTTCCCGGTGGATACAGTCAAGCTAAACTGGTCCAAGGAAACTAACCGGCGGCGTGCAGGAGAAGGGATGGGCGGAAGGAAGATTTTTTCCAGCCGCCAGGGATACCCTTGGAGACGGGGTTTGGTCTGTCCGATGGGGCGTTGGTGGGTGGCCGAGGCGGCAGCCGGACCGACACGCTTCGCAGTCGTCCTTCTCGTTCTACCAAAAGATGGGCTATTTCTGGGATGGCTTGGAGACGGTTTTTCAGTTCGGTTTCATCGGTCGGCCAGGCTTGATCTTCCAATTGATAGATATAATCGCCGGGGCGAATGCCTGCTTGGTCCGCTGGAGAGCCGGGCACCACATAGGTAACCAAAGCGCTTCCGGGTTCGGCCTCATCGGGTCGCCAGAGCAAGCCCAGGCGCATGGGCTGGCCGGAAAGTTCAATCCGAAATTCCAGCAGCTTTTCTTCTCCCGGCCGAAACACCACCAAATCCACCACCCCCGGAGCGGTCATCACATGGCGCTGGAGGTCTGGGCCGCTGCGCAACTCCTGCCCATTGAGCCGAAGCAGATGATCCCCCGGCCGAAGCCCTGCGCGAGCTGCCGGTAAATCCGGTGTCACCTCCACCAACCGGACCCCTGGGCCGAGAAATTCCTGCTCCGACCAGACCACTCCCAGCCGAAGCGGCAAAACCGGACGCCGCTCCAACATGGCCCGAAGCGTTTCCGGCGTCTCTTGGGCCGATTCATCCCGAAAGCCGGGGACCATCTCCTGGTTGGCCAACGTCCACCCCGTCATAAAGGCGAGCCGAACGATCGGCACCATCCCCTCAAAATGAATCCGTTCCACATCATCGGTAGGCCGATGATAATCCTCGTGCAACCCGGTGTGGAACAAAAGGGCAGGGATTTTCTTTTCGATAAACGAGTAATGATCCGAATTGGGGGCCAACTTCCAGTCGAAATCCAACCGGAGCCCCGCCCACTGGTTTTGTTCGCTCAAAAGACGGCGCAACCCGAAACCGGTTCGGGTGCCGAAGATGCTCAGTTGCTCCTGGCGGAGCCGACCGATCATGTCCAGACCGATCATGAAAACGACCCGGTGGTTCGGCAAGGTGGGCTGGGCCATCCAATGTTTGGAGCCCAGGGCGCCCAATTCCTCAGCATCCCAAAAGGCAAAAAGCACGGAACGTTTGGGCGGCTCCGGCAGCAGAGAGAACGCCTGGGCCAATTCCAAAAGACCGGCCGTGCCGCTGGCATTGTCGTCGGCGCCGTTATGGATTTGGCCGACGCCGCCTCGGCTATGTCCCTGTTCGCCTCGGCCAATATGGTCATAGTGGGCCCCCAGCACGATCAACTGCTTGCGAAGCTCTGGGGCGCTGCCGGGCAGCAGGGCCAATACATTTCGGTATCCTTTCCCAAACGGCTGGAAATAGGAGCCATCCAGTCCGGCGGGTTGAAGGCCCAGTTTGGCCAGATGCTGGGCCAGATACTGGGCGGCTGCCTGGGCGCCGGGGCTGCCGGCTAATCGGCCTTCCAAAGCGTCGTCAGCTAAATAGGCTACATGCGATCGAAGCTCTTGGATAGTGATGGAGTCCAGGGCGGCCTGGGTGGCCGAGCGTTTTTCCGCCATCGCCCACCCGGCAACTGCCCAGACAAACCCTGCCCAAACGGCCGTGTTTACCCACCCGGCCAGCTTGCACTTCCCCCTGCCAAAACACCACCTGGCCATCTTTGCGAAACTCGAAATAGGTTGTCCTACGAGGCTGTCCCGAAATTCCGTTTGTAGCCAGGAGGAAGGCCCTCTTGCGACCTGCACCTTCCGAAAACCGCCCACACAAACGGTACTTTTGGTAATTGCAGATGGTTTGGAAGGATGGGCCGATGGCCTCCCGGAGGCAATTTCGGGACCGACTCTAAGGGAGGAGCGATTCTCTTTCCGGATGCACCGCTAGGAATCGGACATTTCTCCCCGGCCTCCTCTATCATATCCTACCGATTGCTCGTGGCGAGATGGCTGCTCCGGAAAAAACTCTCTGGCAGCCGATGGCAGATTCCGAACCTTCGTGGGAGTAGAAATTTTCCTTCCCCATAAAACTTTCCGTGGAAGGCAACCAAAAACTCCTCCCACCAGAGTAATAGGAAACCAAATCAGACCGCCAGGAAAAACTTTCCCAACCAGGCAAAACGAGCAGGAAAATCGGAACACGTTAGCTTGACTGTATCCCCCGGAACGACACCACAATCTGTGGTATTCGATCCGATTTTTAGCCACTCCAACTGGTAGGGGCCGACCCGGGGAGATACAGTCAAATTAGCCGGATGAAGCAACTTGCCTCTCCCCTGGTCGTCGAGAGGCCGGCCTGCAAAGCAGGCCGGGTGTGAGGTGTCATTCCCGCGAAAGCGGGAATCCAGAAGGTATCTCAGAGTTCCCGCTTACCCTGTAGGAACACAGCAGCAGGCACAAAACAGCCTGGACTGCTGCTTACGCAGGAATGACACTTTACCCCCCTTCATTCCGCTAAAGTGTTAAGGTTTCTCCAGTCGGCCTTGCCAGGTGTTCCGACGCTCCAGTTCCGCTTCCACGGCGGCCAAGACCTTCTGTTTGTGGAGCATCCAGTCCGGGGCTATCAGATACTCCGGGGGGCAGTCCGCACAGAGCCGATCGATCACGCAATCCGGCCGGAGCCGCTCCAAAAAATCCACCACCAAACTCACATATTCTTCCAGGCTGGGCAGGCAGACTTGGCCTGCGTGGTACATCTGGGCCAACCGCGTCTGCCGAGCCACATACAGGTTATGAATCTTCACCGAATGGAGTGCCAGGCGGGCAATTTCCTGGGCGGTGGCCTGAACATGCTGGGCCGATTCGCCCGGCAATCCCACAATGACATGGGCGCCGACCGATAGGTTCCGTTTTCTGGCCCGCTGGACCGCATCCAAAAAGGCCTGGTAGGTATGGTGTCGGCCAATCCACTCCAACGTGCGGTTATGCACCGTCTGCAAGCCCAGCTCCAAAAGTACCCAGGTCTTCTGAGCCAGCTCGGCCAACAGGTCCAAGACTTCGTCGGGCACGCAGTCGGGCCGGGTGCCGATGGCCAGTCCGACAATCCCCGGCTCCTGGAGGGCCTCCTGGTAAAGCGATCGGAGTTTTTCCACCGGGCCGTAGGTATTGGTGCCGGGCTGAAAATAGGCGATCCACTGGGCGGTTCCATACCGGCGGCGGAGTTTTTCGGCGGCCTGTTGGATTTGCTCCCGGATGGGCCGGGGCGGTTGCCGACGGGCGGGGCTGAAACTGGCCAGGTTGCAGAAGATGCAGCCATCCCGGCTCAACGTGCCGTCCACATTCGGGCAGGAAAATCCGGCATCCAGGGTGATCTTCCGTACCGGCCCACCAAACTTCTGCCGCAAAAATAGCCGAAGCGGATAGTACCGCAAACCCTCCTGCCGCCAAAGTTCCATCTGTCTGGCCTCGTGGAGAAGGTTATGGGGATCGTCATAGTTTAGCCGAATGTAACAACCCGCCTCTCCCCTGGCCGTCGAGAGGCCGGCCTGGCCGAAGGCTAGGCCGGGTGAGGGGGAGAAAACAAGACGGCTCTTCCCTTATGATTCCTTATTATTCTCCCTCACCCTACACTGTCCCGCTGGGGGGAGAAGAACTCGGCTGGCACGACAGGCCTGGGCCTCCATTCGGCTAAAATGTTACAGGGTATGGAATATCCCGAAACCGAGATTCGGGGAATACACAGACCGTCTGGTGGTACTTTGGTGGGATATCGTTTGGGGCAAAGGGTCTGGAAAGACTGCCGGTAATCTTCTGTTTAGTTTCATTCATGGCGGAGGCCTTCGGTGGGAACCAATTTGGCCGCCCGATACGCCGGATATAGTCCGCCCAAAACGCCCATCCCTAAGGCTAAGGCAAATCCCTGGCCGAAGACGCCCAGAGGGACTGGGCCGGCCAACATGCGCCCGGCGGTCGGCACCCGACTCAGGACCTGCATCACCCCCCAGCCGAACACCGTGCCCAGCAGGGCCCCTGCCAAGGCCAGGAGCACCGCTTCCAGGAGCACAAGCCGCATCAACCGACTCCGCCGCCAACCCACCGCCCGCAAAAGAGCCAGTTCCCTGGTGCGTTCAAACACGGCCGTCAACATGGTATTGATCATGCCCAGGCCGCCCAAAAGCAGGGCCACGGTGGAAGTCAGCCAGGCCGCTGCCTTGGCCAGTTGCAACTCCACCGACGAGGCGACGTTTTCCCGCAGCGTCTGGGCTTTGAGATACGGGGCCAGGGATTCGATCTGGGCTTTGAGATGGGCGAGCTGTTCGGGCGTGTGCAGCTGCGCCACCACGTTAAAAGCAGTAACTTTCCCCTGCAAATCCATCATCTGTTGCAAGTCGGGCAGGGGCACAATCATGGTGCTGTTTTCCAGGAGGTTTTCGCTTTCGTAAACGCCAAGGATGGTGAACCAATGGCCCGGGGCCAATTCGATCTTCTGGCCCACCTTTTTACCCAAACTGGCCGCCAATGCCGAACCGACCACCACCACCTGCCGATCCTCCGGCCCGAACAACCGGCCCTCGATCAGTTTTAAATCCTTCAACAGGAAGCTTTCCGGTCGCATTCCCCGGACCACCACACCGAAAATGTCCAGATCGGGAAACGAGAGGGGCTGCAACAGTCCTGGGGAAACCGCACGCACACCCGGAATTTGGCGGATTCGCTCGGCCAGCGCCTCGTCCAGGATACTGTTCATTTGTTGAAGCCCCCCTTTGCGTACCACCACCAGATCCACCCCCCGGCGCTGAAACAGGTCCAGGAGAGTCTGCTCAAACGAGTTGGCCAGTCCCACCAGAGCCACCACTGCACTGACCGCCACGGCTACGCCCAACATGGTCAATCCGGTGCGTACGGGCCGCCGCCGCAAGTTCTTCCAGGCAAACCCCAGCAACGTCATTCCAACGGCCTTTCCATGAGAGAATTCCACCAGGCCAGCCCTCTGGAAACCCGGCCTATGGATTGAACATACCGGATTTTCGCCTGGCCAGGAATACCGCTGGGGGCTATTATTGAACTTCGCAAATCGTAGAGACGCGAAATTCCCTGGGTTTTGGCCAGGTCGGTGTCCCTTAGTTTTGGGAAGACCAATAGGGGGATTTCGACGGATCGACCAACCGAGCAGCTTACAGCCCTACGATATTGTACCCTGCGTCCACATGGACGATTTCGCCGGTTACTCCGCTGGAGGCGTCGCTGAGCAGATACAATCCGGTCCGGCCGATCTCTTCCCATTCGATGTTGCGGTTTAGGCACGATTTTCGGGCGGTATGTTTAAGCATTTGGTCGAACTCCGGAAGCCCTGCGGAACTGAGCGTGCGGATCGGGCCGGCACTAAGGCCGTTGACCCGAATCTGTTTTTCCCGACCCAGATCCCAAGCCAAATACCGGATCGAATGTTCCAATGCCGCCTTGCAAATGCCCATCAGATTGTAGCCGGGCATCACCTTTTCCGCTCCAAAATAGGTGATGGTGAGGATGGTGCTGCCTGTCGGCATCCAGGCGGAAGCTGCCCGGCTGGCCGCCACAAAACTATACACCGAAATATCCATCGCCCGATGGAAACCTTCTCGACTGGTTTGCACGTATGGCTTTTTCAATTCCGTCGGCGGCGCAAAGGCGATCGAATGCAGCAGCATGTCGATCCGGCCATAGGTTTTGCCCACCGTGCGAAAAACAGTCGTAATATCTTCATCATTTTCGACATTGCAAGGCAAAAGCAGCTTCGGCTGGTAGGACGCCAGGAGTTTTTTCACCCGACGTTCATTGGAAGGGCCTGGCAGATAGGTAAACGCAAGTTCTGCACCTTCGGTGTACAGAGCTTGGCTGATCGCCCAAGCCAGACTCCGATCGTTGGCCACCCCCATCACCACGCCAATTTTACCGTCCAGTTTACCCATAACCGCTTTCTTGTTCCAAGGATGTGTCCTGAAAAAAACCATTTTTCCCTCTTTCCTCCGGGCCTCTACTTTGACTGTATCTACCCGGCCAAGCCCCCACAACTTGTAGGGGGTAAGAATCGGCTCAAACCCCACAGATTGTGGTAATTACTTCCGGTAGATACAGTCAAGCTACATAGACGAAAAGCCTGGGAGTTGTGGGATTCTCTTTAGAGATTTTATCCCTTCGATCAAGCCCACCGAGCAGGTTTCGGAAAAGAGAAACCGGCTTTATTCATCTTCGCAAAACCAAGGGACACCACCGTGGCTGACAACCAGGGAGTTCAGTGCTTCTCCAATTTGCGAAGATCAATAGGATGGGTATGCCCGTTGAAGGCGCCGAACGGTCTGCTGTTCCCTCCAGAAGTTTCCGCCAAACGGCTTATCCGAGTTGGTCGGCGGTGGGCACCGGACCGGCCAGAAGATCGTACTGCTCCAGCGGCGACATATCCCCGGCTACAATCGTATCGCAGGAGGCCCGCAGCAGGGGCATCTGGCTGGTGATAAATCGCCGGGCCACTTGTTTTTTGCGCTCGTTGGCTTTGGCCTGATCCAGCAGCAGATGACCCACAAGGACGATGATGGCCGAATCCACCAATCGTCGGCCCGAAAGGTCCAGATAAGAGGCCGGTTTCTGTTTGATCGCCTGAATGGCTTCGACCACCTGATGTCGGCCTTCGACCAACCGTTGCTGGAGCTGCTGGAGAAGCGGATCTTCATAGGAACGGCCTTCCCACTCGGCAGCCAGCGTCTCAAAGGCGCCGGACGACACGCCCCGGACCGCGGCCACGATCTGCAATTGGCTGGTGCCTTCGTAGATGGTCGTGATCCGGGCGTCTCGCAGGTAGCGCTCGGCCGCATAATCCTTCATATACCCAGAACCGCCGAGCACTTGCAACGCATCATAGGCCACTCGGTTACACATTTCGGAAGCGTAGTATTTGCTCATCGGCGTCAGCATGGCATTGATGCGTTTGAGCGAGCGGGCCAGTTGTTTGCGTTGTTTGGCTTCGTCGGCCGGCAGGTCTTTTTTCCACTCCAGGATGCGAGCGTTATTGTTTTCTTGATCACAGATGAACGAAGTATAATAGGTCAACGCCCTGGCCGCTTCGATGGCGATTTTCATATCGGTAACCATTTCAGCCACGGCCGGAAGCCGTTCGATCGGGCCGCCGAACTGCTGCCGGGTGTGGGCGTAATTGCGGGCCAGCCGATAGGCCGCCTCCGCAATCCCCAACGACTGAGCCGCTATACCCACCCGTGCGCCGTTCATCAGGGCCATGACGTAGGTAACCAGCCCACGTTGCCGTTCCCCGATCAACCGCGCCGGGATGTTCTCAAAGACCAACTCGCAGGTGGGCGAACCGTGGATACCCAATTTGTGTTCCAAATGACGGACTTTGACCCCCTCGGAGCGTTCGGTCAAAAACAGGCTCAAGCCCCGGCCGTCCGTCGTGCCCGGTTCGCTGCGGGCTAGAACCAGCAGGATTTCCCCGCACCCGTTGGTAATGAACCTTTTTACCCCATTGAGATACCACCTGCCTGTTTCGTCCTGGAAGGCCCGGAGACGGACCGCTTGCAAGTCGCTTCCGGCATCCGGCTCCGTCAGCACCATCGCTCCGGTAACTTCGCCGATGCAAAACCTCGGTAAAACCTCGTCTTTGATCTCGTCGCTGGCAAAGGCATAGATGGTTTCGGCAATCCCTTGCAGTCCAAAAAGATTCATCAACGAAGCGTCGGCCCGGCTGACGATTTCGGTGGCCATCGTGTAAATCAGGTTCGGGCAGTTCAGTCCGCCGTATTTTCGGGGCAAAGTGAACCCCATCAGGTCGGCCTGCGCCATCCGTCGTAAGTTCTCCTGCACCAATGGGTGCAGCGTTACGGTGCCGTCCGGATTCAACCGGTTGCCTTCTTCGTCGATCTGCGCTGCATGAGGCGCAAGCACATTGGCCGCCAGATCGCCGACGATCTCCAACACCCGCCAGTAGTTATCCACCGCATCGTCCAAATCCACCGGCGCATAATCGGCGCTGCCGTTGAGCGTCTCCTGCTCTTGCAGCCGGGCCAATTCCTTCACGTCCAAATGGCGAAATAAAAACTGAATATCTTCGTTATCCAGAAAAAAGTTTCCCACAGTTCAGTCCCCTAACCTATTACTGGTTTTTCTATTGGCGCTGCCGCAACGCTTTGATCATCATCGGAATCACCTGCTTGAAATCGCCGACAATGCCATAATGGGCGATGGAAAAGATCGGGGCTTCCGGGTCCGTGTTGATCGCCACGATCTTGGCCGACTCTTCCATTCCGGCCCGATGCTGGATGGCTCCGCTAATCCCACAGGCGATATACAGCGCCGGTCGCACCGTCGTCCCCGTCTGGCCGATCTGATGCTCTTTGCCGATAAAACCGCTATCCACAGCGGCCCGGCTTGCGCCGACCGCTCCGCCGATTACCCCAGCCAATTCGTAAATCAAACGGAAATTCTCTTTACTGCCCACGCCGCCCCCGCCCGCCACGATGACGCGGGCGCCTTTGAGGTTGACCTTCCGAGGCTCCATGTGCCGCTCCAGAAGCCGAACGACAAAAAGCGTATCGTCCAACTCTACGTGTTCCCGGACGACCTGGCCCCGACGGCTCGGATCCGGCGGCAACAGAGGCATCACCCCTTCCCGCACCGTAGCCATTTGCGGCCAACCGTCGTAATTGACGATCGTGGCGATAATGTTGCCGCCAAACGCCGGACGCACCTGAAGCAAAAGCTTCGGATGAAGCTGCTGGGTGCGTGCTTCGACAACATCGTCGATCTGCAGGTCGGTGCAGTCGGCCGTCATCCCGGCCCGCAGATGGGACGCCACCCGCGGGGCCAGGTCCCGCCCCAACGGCGTCGCCCCATACAGTACAATCTGCGGATGGTATTTTTCAATCAAGCGACAAACCACCCGGGCATAGGGGAGCGTCTGGTAGTGGGCCAACCGGGAGTCTTCCACCAAATATACCTTGTCCGCCCCCTGGGCGATCAGTCGGTCGGCCAAACCGGCTACCTGATGGCCAGCAAGCATTGCACCGACGCGAACCCCTAATTGGTCGGCCAATTGCCGGGCCTTCCCGCATAGCTCCAGCGACACATCGTGCAACGCCCCGTCTTCCTGCTCCGCATACACCCACACCTCACCTTGGCGGTTCACTGGAATCATGCCTCAAAAAATCCTCTTTGAAAAGCGCCAATCAACAAAATTTTTCCGCAAAGTGGGCAGTTCGCAAACACGCCTCTCTCCAGGCCGCATCCTTTACCCCAACGTGCGATCCACCACCAATTCGTGGATCAATTCCCGGACCCCTTCCTCTGTGGCCGGGTACTGCTTATACACCTTCCGCGTCAACACAATGCCCTGGACCCGCCACACTTTCGTGGGCGAGCCGGCAGCCCCACATCGGCTCAGGTCCGCCCCAATCCGATCCAAATCCCACTGTTCGATCAACAGGCCTTGTTGCCGAAGTTGCTCGGCCCGCTCCTGCACAGCCGATTCGATCTGGCTGTCGGGGACTTGTGGATTTTGGGCTTTCATCTGGGCGGCCATTTCGGCAGCCAATTCGCTCACCGTCCTAGCCCGCTTAAACCGCATGACTCGTTTGGCCGACCGAGGCCGGGGTTGATTCGCCGTGCCCAAAACCGTCAGCAAGACCGGCAACGGCGATTCGAACAACTCCCAACCATGCCCCATATTCCGCCGAACTCGAATGCGACCATTTTCGATGCCCAAAAAGGCTTCCAAATAGGTAATCTGGGGCAAGCCGAGTTTTTCGGCAATCTGCGGCCCTACCTGCGCCGTATCCCCGTCAATGGCCTGCCGACCGCAGAGCACAATGTCATATCGGCCGATGGTGCGAATCGCCTGACTGAGGATATAACTGGTGGCCAGGGTGTCGCTGGCCGCTGCCCGGCGATCCGTCAAAAGGATCACCCGGTCTGCGCCCCGATACAGGCACTCCCGGAGCACCTCTGCTGCCTTCGGGGGTCCCATACTAATGGCGGTTACCGTCCCCCCACATTGATCGCGAATCTCTAAGGCCGTCTCTAATGCGTTGAGGTCTTCGGGATTGAAAATGGCCGGCAACGCTGCCCGGTTCACCGTGCCGTCTTCTTTCATGGCATCGGTGGTGATGTTGGCCGTGTCCGGTACCTGCTTGACACATACAATACAGTCGTAAGGCACAGAAAACCTCCTAGAAACTTTTCCCTACCAGTGTCTATGCCATTTCGGCCCGCACGGAGTCAATTCGATCTCTTACTGACTGATCTATGTGATTTTATGCTCCCCCAAACCGGTTACTCCATAGACCAGCCCGAAATCAGATATTTCCTAACCCCAACACACCTTTATAAGGAAGCCCCGGTAGGAAAGCCAAACATTTTAAACAAAATGGGTGGTCTGATAAAGGGGGGAGTGAAGAGCCAACGCCATCCGAGAGGGGGATTTCCTTACGAAGGCCTCTCTTTTCGGAAAATGGAGTAGTGTTTAGGAAATTATCCAAACTTTTTATTTTATGTATTTTAAGTATAATTTGACTTTAGAAGCCCAAACCATATCCTGCAAAGGTCTATTATTTTATTTGTTCTATGTATTTTTTGTATATTTCCAAAATCTTCCCCTCCGTGAGATTCCGCCCTATCACAACCCGACACCGAGACGTGGCTGTTTCCCCAGCCTTAATATCCCGGCCAAAAAGCGAAAGATACAGAGAGCGATACCCCCCGGCTTGAGGGGTTGCCGGGTTCCACGCACTCGAAACAGCAAAACAATCCTCCGGCGGAGCCATCAAAACCACAGTGATCCCTAAATCCGGGTCCCGACGGAAACAGATCGGCTTGGCTAAACTGGGTCCAATGTCCCAATCCACCGGACTGGGGGGTATCTTCCACCGTCCGTCTTGGATCATCCGGAAGGCCTTTTCATCCCGAGGATACATTACATACCCGCTTTTGGCCTCCGGAGGCCGATCCACCGGAATAAACGTACCGTTCTCCTTCTGCTTCGCTAAGGCGGCGGGTTCTGGGCTGTCGGCCGATGACGCAGCCGATTTCGCCCCAGAACCTTTGTCGGCCTCCTTCGTTTGGACATACACAGCCGCCCGGAACCCCTTGGTTAAATACGAAGAGAGGAAAAGTTCAAAATTGGGCATATCTTTTTGGGGAGTTACCTGAATCTGGAGATCCAACGTACCTGGCTCGATCCAGCGATAGAGGGCCTTCATCTCTAGCGGATGTTCCGGCCGGGCAGGCCAATGGACTTCCACAGCTCCATCCGGCCGAAGGGTGGTCGAAGTGGGCCAATCCCGGGCCGCATCCCCATACCGCACGCCCCGAGAAAACACCCGATAGGGACTCAAAAGCCCCGGTGGCATGGTCAGTTCCGCTCCGCCGGCCTTCGCTACGATCGGATACAGGCCCTGGTACTGGCCATCCATCTTCAGCCGGCCTCGCAAAAGTCCTGTATCGAACGCATACAGGCCCGGCCCCTCGGCCTGAAAGCCAAGCCCCAGCGGAGCCGCCGAAGAAACCTCAGCCCCGGCAGCCATCACCGGTCCGAGGAACACCCCTATCGTCAGCCCAATCACTCTCAGAATCGCCATGGTTTAGCCTTTCTGTATACGGGTAATACATTAGCCATGTCATTCCTGCGTAAGCAGGAATCCGGCCCCCTGTGAGGCTGGTCCTGTGGCACTCCCTATGTAAGCACCAGTCCGGGGCCGCTTGTTTCTACTTTCTGGATTCCCGCTTTCGCGGGAATGACACCCCTGGCCCGGCTTCGCTTCGCTCTCAGCCGTCCTCTCCCGTCGGGAGAGAGGCCAGTTGCTTCATTCGGCTAAATTGTAGCCTCAAGCCAGTTTGCCGAACTGCCGGGTATATTCAGCGTTGGCCCGGATTTCGTCGAAAAAGCGAGGGTACATCCCCACGATGACCGCATCGGTCGGTTTGATATTGGCAAAGGCAAAACGGAACGCCTCCCGCACGGTGTCTTGGCTGGTGCACAGTCGGCCGGCCCCCAGGATTTTGAACGCCAGGCAGGGCTGCCGCACTTGCCGGATCACCTGGGTCATCACTTTCGGATCGTCTTTGACAAATGGGTAGGTAAACTCCAGGGTAATGAGGGGAGGAATTTTTTCCAGTGCACCCGGCACCTGGGCCCGGGTAAGGAAGTAAAAGCAGGTCATAAAGAAATCCACTTCCCAGCCTTCGTCGGCGATCTTACGGATGCAGTCGGGATTATGGGCCGACACCCCAGCCAAGAGGCCCAGATCGTGGACTGCCTTGACAAAATCGTGCACCTGGCCGCTTTTGCCTTGGCCGAACAGTTTGTCGGTTACCCCGCCGTGATGGGCCACGGCAATCGGCTCGGTCTCCGAAGTGATCCCCTTCAGTTTGGCCCGATCGGAAAAGAGCAAGATGCGGTGCATCCGGGAGCCTTGCTCTCGGCATCGGCGAAGGGCTTCCAGGAGATCTGGGCTAGGCGAGAACTGCAATGTGTTGATTCCGGCTCGCTCGCACTCCCGGTAAAATTGCACCGTCCGATCCACGGTGAAATATTCCTTCATGTGCCGATCGGTGTGCGGGCCCATGTAGGAGTAGCCGTGAATCGGATTGCTGCCGACAATAAGCCGGCTGATGGGAAACTGCCCCAGTTTCACGGTAGGGAGCGGCTCTGGCCCGGCACTCGGCTCGGCCGCAGCGGCAAACCCGGTCTTGCTCCAGGCTCCAGCCGCCCCAACCGCCCCGGTCGCCCCAACAGCCGACAATTGTTCCAAAAAGGTCCGTCGGCACACATCCTCCGCTCCTGTATGGACGCCGTCGTTCATCGCCACGCTCCTTCCCAAAGGAATCCGCAATATCTGGCTCTTCTATAAAAGCTCTTTCCGCACCCGGGGAATAAGTCTCCGGAATCTAGGGAAAGAGGGTCTTCGTCCCATCAGGGAAAGGAAACTTTCGATGGGTAAAAGGCTGGCTTTGGGTGGGCCGATTATTCACTCCAGGTCAAGACCACTTTGCCGGACCGGCCGGATCGCATCACTTCAAACCCTTGTTCATAGTGGGTGTAGTGGAACCGGTGGGTGATGACCGGTTCGACGTCCAGGCCGCTCTGGATCATGACAGTCATCTTGTACCAGGTTTCATACATTTCCCGGCCGTAGATGCCTTTGATGGTGAGCATGTTGAAGATGACCTTATTCCAGTCGATGGCCATTTCGGCCGGGGGGATGCCGAGCATGGCGATTTTGCCGCCGTGGGCCATGTTGTCCAGCATTTCGCGAAACGCCTCTGGGCTGCCGGACATTTCCAAGCCCACGTCGAACCCTTCTTTCATGCCGAGCTTTTTTTGGGCGTCCCGAAGCCGCTGTGTACGGGCATCCAGTACCAAAGTGGGTTTCACACGGCGGGCCAATTCCAGCCGATAGGGGTTGATGTCCGTAATCACCACGTATCGGGCGCCAGCATGTTTCACGACGGCGGCGGCCATGATGCCGATCGGCCCTGCCCCGGTAATGACCACGTCTTCGCCCAGGACCGGAAATGCCAGGGCCGTGTGGACCGCATTGCCGAACGGATCAAAAATGGCCGCCACATCCAGCGGGATGCACGGATCCAGCAGCCAGACATTGGTCATGGGCAGGGCGATATACTCGGCAAAAGCGCCAGGGCGGTTGACGCCGATGCCGACGGTTTCGGCGCACAGATGGCGTCGGCCGGCCATACAGTTTCGGCATCGGCCGCACACCACATGG
>Ga0272448_1001425_pt1 | contig 32171 bp, 32 predicted proteins | sample YNPCB0191_FD_202220 | JGI IMG/M metagenome (GOLD analysis project Ga0272448, IMG submission 202220) | Hot spring sediment microbial communities from Yellowstone National Park, WY, United States - YNP-CB-019-1 | ecosystem: Environmental > Aquatic > Thermal springs > Hot (42-90C) > Sediment...
CAAGAAAGATTTTTAAATTTAAATTACAGGGCAAAACCTTAGTCATCATTGACTGGGCAAATGTTTATGGTTGGTTTTCTGATCCAAATAGCCGGAACTATCTCGGTTGGGAAGTAGATCCAAAGAAGCTATTTGAATATCTGAGATCCTATCCAGAGATAATGGATATAAATTTCTATTATGGCGTTGAATTGGACAAGCCAAAATCGGTTGCTTTCAAAAAAGAGATAGAGGCAATGGGTTATTCGCACAGAAGCAAAGAAGTGAAATGGGTGCCTGCAGCTTTAGAGACGACCGCCCACTTCAAAATAATAGTTCAAAAGTTATTTGATGTATTAGACAATGTTAAGAATACAAACTCAGATTTATCAAGGCGTCTTTATGATTTACTTAAAAAATTAGAAGGCGTTTTAGATTCTGGCTATGGATTGAGTACTAACGGTGAGCTAACCTATGTCTTTTTTAATGAAGAGCAAGTTAAAGAAATTTATGAGTTAATAGAAGGACTGGATAGCGATTTGAAGAAATTAAATGTTGATATAACAGAATTACAATCCGCTATAAGAGAACCAGTCAGACGGAGGAAATGTGATTTTGATGTAGAAATCAGCCGTGATATTTATAATAATTTATCAAATTTTGAAACACTACTTATCTTTAGCGGGGACGGGGATTATGCTGCACTTGTGGAAGACTTAATTTCAAAAGGCAAGAAAATTATTGTGGTGTTTGCTAGCGGCCATATAGGGAAAGAATATGAACAGCTTGTAGAAAAATTGTCGGAGAATGGCTTAAAAAACAGATTATTTTTATGTTCAGTGCAAAAATTGCGCGAATTTATCTCAAAATAAATATCCCCAAGGATTGCTCCTTGGGGCGTGATTAATACTATAATAGCAAAACATAAATAAAGGTCAAGAGATTATTATCCACAGGTAATAAAAATGACAAACTAGTCAACAAAAATTAAGAGAAACCTATGAATGATTTTTTAAATACTGTGGGATTAATATTTAGCTTTTTGGGCAGCTTAGCTTTAGCGCGTGGTTTTTTCATATCTAAAAAAGAGGCGATAAAATTAGGGGTTTCTCGTTGGTCTGGAGAAACCAATGAAGAAAATCTAAAACTGCCTCAAGTCCAAGATCGCTTAAAACAGAAAAGGTGGGGAATAATTGGGGCAGTACTACTTTTTATTGGTTTGATATTTCAATTATTAGCACAAGCTTTATGAAACCACCTTGGTCAACAAAAAAATTAGGAGAGGTTTGTGAAATAATTTCACCGGGAATTGAGAAATTTGACGGGGTTAAAAAATATGTGGCTACTGCTGATGTAGATTTTGATAGAATTATTAATTTCACAGAAATTACTTATGAAAATAGACCAAGTAGAGCAAATATAGAAGTAAAGGAAAATGATATATTAGTTGCAAGGATGGCTGAAACTAAAAAATTTTTAATAGCTGATAAAAATTTTCAAGATAATTATATTTTTTCAACAGGCTTTGCTGTTATGAGGGTTAAAGAGCAATTAACCCCTAGATATCTTTTTTATTTTTTGACTACAAAAGATTTTAATTTACAGAAAGATAAATTAGCGGTAGGAGCTACACAAAAAGCGATAAATAATCCGGCACTCAAAAAAATTAAAATTCCTCTTCCTCCCTTACCAATCCAGCAAAAAATTGTGGAGAGGTTGGATGCGATAAAAAAGGCGCAGGAATTGAATGATAAACAAATTGAATTAGCCGAAGAACTATATCGTTCGTTATTACATAACGAACTAAATGCAAAATTCAAAACTCAAAATTCAAAATTACAATTCAAAATTAAAAAATTGAGAGAAGTTATCACGATAGATTACGGTAAAGGTTTAGTAAAATCCGAGAGGCAAGAAAATGGAAGATATTTTGCTTACGGATCCAATGGACCAGTTTATAAAACTAATAAAATTTTAGTTAATAATCCGACAATAATTATAGGAAGAAAAGGAGCGGTAGGCGCTCTTTATTTAACTAAAGAACCAAGTTGGCCAATAGATACAACTTTTTATGTAGAGATTAAGGATAAAGATGAGCTTGATTTAGATTTTTTGTATTTTTTACTTCAAACAATGAATTTGCAGTACTTAGCCATAGTTACTGCTGTGCCGGGCATTAATCGAGATAATTTGTATAATCTTAAAATTCCTCTTCCGCCGCTTGAAACTCAGCAAAAAATTGTTGAAAAACTCTCTGCTGTGCAAGAATATAGAAAGAAACTCCTTGATCAAAAGCAAAAACTCCAAGAACTCTTTGAAAGCGTTTTAAATAAATCATTTAAAGTTTAAATATACCAATGAGAAAATGGGTTTTAAAAAATAAAGACGATATAATTATAACTGTTATTTCTGGGATTATTGTTTTTTTCGTTAACAAAATTTTAAGTTTTGTTTTTAATTTGTTTTCGCAAAATCAAAATTCTATTGTAGCTTTTTTCAGAAAAATATTTCAATTCTCAGTGGAAATTCCAACGTTAAAGATTCCATTATTTTTCATTATTTTATTCTTTGTATTGTTGGTAATTGTATCCAAACTTTATAATTTCATAAAACTTCGGGGACGTAAATTAAAAATTATAGAAGCAATTTATTATACAGATGATGCCCATTCAATTGATATAACTAATGAGCTAAATAAGGCCATAGAAAATGATAAATTAAAAATTATCTTATCCAACCAAATAGCAGGTGATCCTCATTATGGAGTAGTCAAAAAGGGGAGAATTAAATATAAAATTAATGGGAGAGAAGAAGAAAAAGAATATAACGAAGGAGATATTGTAGAATTGCCGTAATTAAAATTTTTAAAGATAAAAAGCTTTTTGGCGGAATAGTTGCCAATACTGATCCGCGAAATTACAAAGGACGATGGGTTTATTTTGATAAACCAAATAAAGAATTAAGAAACGATTTTAATAATTGGAATGATTTAAAGCTTTAAAACCTCCAAGAACTCTTTGAAAGCGTTTTAAATAAATCATTTAAAGGCGAATGATTTAAAATTAAATAAATAAGCATAATTTTTATTAAAAATGACAAAAGAAATTAATGTTTCAACCAAAGAAAAATATCAGTTGATTGATATTACAGATGAGGTGGAGAAAATAGTGAAAGAAAGTGGGGTTAACGATGGTTTAGTTTTAGTATTTACGCCTCATTCAACGGCCGGTGTTTTGTTAACCGAAAATGAGAGATATTTAAAAGAGGATTGGTTAAATTTTTTAGAAAAATTAGTTTCTGGAGTAAGTTTTCAACACAATAAAATTGATGATAATGCTGACTCTCATCTTCTTTCCGGTCTTATTGGTCAGTCCAAAACTTTGCCTATTAAAGATGGTCAAATAATTCGGGGCACCTGGCAGCAAATTTTTTTATTAGAATTAGACGGACCAAGAAATAGAAAAGTAGTTGTTAAAACCATAGAGGGATAAACATTCTAACATTCTATAGAATGTTAGAATGTTGGATTTAGCCTGGTTGTAGAATTAGAGATAAATCAAAATTAAAAGATAATTAAAAGATAGAGATAAATATTTTAATATTTATAAAAATATTTGATATAATTAGATGTAGAAATAATAAGGCCGCGAGGGTAAAGCCCGTGGCTGGAAGCAAATTTTTACGAGATCGCCACGGCCTGACGGTCTCGCGATGACAATTAGGGCTAGTCATTGCGAGGGCTTTAGCCCGAAGCAATCTTACAATAAGGCAAGGGTCATTGCGAACGTAGTGAAGCAATCTTACATTGATGTAGCCGCGGAGCGAAGCGAAGCAACTTAAAAAATAATTAACACTAAGGTAAGATTGCTTCGTCGCCTGCGGCTCCTCGCAATGACCACCTCCTTGTCATTGTGAGGCTTCTCTTTTTGTCCTTGCGAGGTTTCTCTTTCTGTCATTGCGAGGCGCAGCCGAAGCAATCTTATATTAGCATGGCGTTGTCATTGCGAGGGCTTTAGCCCGAAGCAATCTTACAATAGTGTAAATGAGATTGCCACGGGGACTTCGTCCCCTCGCAATGACAAAGTGGGTAATGTCATTGCGAGCGAAGCGAAGCAATCTTACATTAATGTAAATGAGGTTGCCGCGGGGACTTCGTCCCCTCGCAATGACATGATTGCCGCGTCGCTACGCTCCTCGCAATGACAAGATTGCCACGCTTCTTTTGGTCGCTTGCAATGGCAAAAAGGAATAGTTTTGCAATGAGATTTATTTTTAGCTATGAAAATTACAAGTCCGGCTTTTGGAAATAATCAATTTATTCCTTCAAGATACACCTGCGATGGCGAGGATATTAGTCCGCCTTTAGAAATTAGGGATGTACCAAAAGAGGCAAAAAGTTTGGTTTTAATTGTTGATGATCCTGATGCGCCAGGCGGCACTTTTTTACATTGGTTGGTTTTTGATATTGAACCAACGGTTTTTTTAATTAAAGAAAATGAAATACCTCAAGGAGGAATTCAGGGTTTAAATAATTTTGGCAAAGAAAATTATGGCGGACCATGCCCGCCCTTTGGCATTCATCGTTACTTTTTTAAAATTTATGCTTTAGATAAAAAGTTAGATTTAGAACCAGGAGTTAGTTTAAAGGTGATAGAAAAAGAAATGCAGGGTCATATTTTAGACCAAGCGCAATTAATTGGACTTTACCAAAGAAAGTAATTTAATAAAATTCAAAAAATTTTATAAAAACACCCCGCTTAAAAGCGGGGGTGTTTTTTGATTTATCGTCCTCTGCGGAACGACATTCTCTTTTCGCGATGGCAGTCGCGGCATAAAAGTTGATCAAGTCGATTAGGATCTGGTTCAAAAGGAAGCTCTGTTATTTCCGCTCCACATTTTGAACATCTCCAATTTCCTTGATACATTCTTCGCTGAAAACCGCCACCATTTTGTTGATACGCCATTTTGCACAATTAATTTTTTAATTCGACCCTTTTTCGATTCGAGCAAAATGGCGTTATCTATAAAACTGTGATTAATTTTATATACTAAGCCAATTTTAACACGAATCTTATATTTTCATTGTAGCAGAATATGTCTCTTTTTGTCAAATCTTTTAACCAATAAAAATATTCCCAAATTATTCACAGATCAGCCTTGACACTTATTTAGCATGAGGCTATTTTTAAAAATGAGGAGAGGGCGCGGTTTCTGAAAAAATTTTTAGCCTAAGTAATTACTCGGGATGAGCCCTAGTCCTGTTCATGAATAGGTGAGAAATTTTTTAGGAAACCGACTCCTTAAAATAGGCGGGTGAGAGTCCGCCTATTTTTTAATTGATTTAATAGTGATTTATAATAAAAATATGATTCAGTTTTATCTTAGAACTATTAGGGATGATTATCCTAAATTAATCCCCGAATTTCAGACCGGGTGTTTAATTTTTGTATCCGAACCTACAGAGGAGGAGATTAATTTATTAAAAGAAAAATTTTTATTAGAGGATGATTTAATTCAAGACGCTTTAGATCCGTATGAGATTCCGAGAATGGAATTAAAAGATAGCTTAGTTTATATATTTTTACGCTTGCCGATTAAAAAAGAGAACGAACTGACTACTTTTTCTATTCTTGTTACTATTTCTAAAGATTTTTTTCTTATTTTTACTAAAGAGAAAATTAATTTTTTTGATGAATTTATTCAAGACAAAGAATATTTTTATACTACCCAGCGGACAAAACTTTTTATTCAGCTTCTTTCTAAAATCATCGACCTTTATGATTTGTATATTTTGCAGATTAATAAAGAAGTAAAAAGTTTTGGTTTAGATCTCAGAAAAATAAATGAGAGCCATATAAAACAATTCGTTTATTTTGAAATCATTCTTCAGGATTTTCTAAATACACTTTTGCCGACTAAATATTTATTCTCCAATATTTTAAAGAAAGGACATTTAGAGCTGTTTCCCAGAGATAAAGATTTAATAGAAGATTTAATTTTAAAAATTGAACAATTAGAGGATATTGCTAAAACAAGCATTAAAAACATTGTTCATATTAGAGAAGCATATGAGATTATTTTAACTAATAATGTAAACCGGGCTATTAAGTTTTTAACTGCTTTAACGATTATTGTCTCTATCCCTTCAATTATTGCAAGTTTTTACGGAATGAATGTTAATCTACCTTTAGGGGGACACCCTCTGGCTTTTTGGTTAATACTTTTTTTAAGTTTTCTCTTTATGATAATAATCTTTTTAATTTTTTGGAGAAAAAATTGGTTGTAAGATTAATATTACGACGTCCGACTTTGTAATATTTTAGTGATGTCTATAAAACATTTAGAGGTAAAATTTTTGGCCGAGTACATTGGTTTTCTTTTATTGCGGAGCGCCCCCCCTTGCTAAATTTGTAAAATATGTTAAAATATTTTTATGAAAAATTTAATTAAAAAACCCGTTATCATTGTCTCAATAGTTGCTATAGTGGTGGTAGTTGCCGGCTATTTTTATTTTAGCGGAAGCAAAAAGCCGAATTACGAATTCGCTATTGCCAAGCGGGCTGATATTGTTCAGGAGGTCAGCGTTACCGGTCGGGTCAAGCCGGCTGAAAATGTTGATTTGGCTTTTGAGAAAGGCGGGAGAGTGGCGCGGGTTTATGTTAGGGTAGGTGATAAGGTAAAAAGCGGTGATTTGTTGATTGCTTTAGAAAACAGCGATTTACAGGCGCAATTAAATCAGGCGCAGGCGGTTTTAAAAGAGCAACAAACTAAATTAAAAGAACTAAAAGCCGGCGCGCGTTTAGAAGAAATTGAACTTAAAAAAGCCGCTGTTGAAAAAGCCAAGCAAGACGTAAGAAATGAATATTCCGGCGTGGCTGATGTTTTAAACGACGCTTATTTAAAAGCTGAAGAAGCAATTAATGTGAAAATTGATTCTTTTTTTGATTATGAGGACACTGATAATCCTTATTTAACTTTTTCTACGAGCGATCCGCAATTAGAAACAATGGCAAGAAGTTTGCGGGTGACAGTGAAAAATAATTTAAAAACCTGGAAAGAAGAATTAAATCAGATTAAAGATATTCAACCGATTGAGTTTGTTAAATTAGATGAAGCCATAAACCACGCCAAAAGCTATTTAGCCACTTGCCGCGATTTATTAACTTACTTATCAGACGCTTTAGAAAAAAGCATTAATCTTTCAGCGACAACCCGCGACAGTTATCGCTCGTCTTTAAATGTCGCGCGCAATAGTATTAACACCGCAATCAGTAGCGTTGAAGCAAAACAACAAAAAATTGCCGCTCAATTGGCGGCGTTAAATATTCCTTCAGAAGAATTAGCATTGCTTTCAGCCGGTCCGACGGCTGAACAAATTGCCGCTCAAGAAGCAAGAGTAGAGCAGGCATTGGCTAATGTGAAAAACTATCAAGCGCAATTAGATAAAACGATTTTAAAATCGCCGATTGATGGGGTAGTGACTAAACAAGAAGCGAAAGTTGGTGAAATTATTAATGCGGGCATTAATGTAGTTTCAGTGATGAGCGCTAATAAATTTGAAATTGAAGCCAATGTGCCTGAAGCAGATATCGCTAAAATCAAGGTGGGTAATCCGGCAAAGGTGACCCTTGATGCTTATGGCGAAGATGTTGTTTTTGAAGCCAAGGTAATAAAAATTGATCCGGCGGAAGTGATGATTGAGGGCGTGGCGACTTATAAAACCACTCTTCAATTTAATCAAGAAGACAAACGGATTAAATCAGGAATGACTGCTAATATCGATATCTTAACAGATAAACGAGAAAACGTCATTGTTGTTCCTAAACGAGCGGTGATGAATAAAAATGGAGATAAAATAGTAAAAGTATTAGTGGGTAACAATGTTTCGGAAGTAAAAGTGAAAACTGGCTTAACTGGTTCTGAGGGTGAGATTGAAATTATTGAGGGAATAAAAGAGGGAGACAAAATTATCGTTTCTCAAAAAGAGAAATGACAAAATTTCCAATTCCCAATTTCTAATTCTTGATGCTTATTGAAGTTAAAAACTTGGAAAAGACTTATATTGATGGTGCAGAAACTCCGGCTCTCCGTGGAGTCTCTTTTTCTATAAAAAAAGGCGAATTCGTTGCCATTATGGGTCCTTCGGGATCGGGAAAATCAACTCTGCTTCATATTTTGGGGTTTTTAGACAAACAAACCAGCGGCGAATATCGTTTTGACGGCAAAACCATTGATGATTATTCAAAAGAAGAAGTAGCACGAGTGAGAAATAAAAAAATGGGATTTGTTTTTCAGGCTTTCAATTTATTAACGCGAATCAGCGTTTTAGAAAATGTAAAATTACCTCTTCTTTATTCGGGGATTAAAGAATCGCAATGGGACGACTTAGCCAAAAAAGCTTTAGACTCTGTTGGTCTTTCTCATCGACTTTATCATCAGCCATCTCAATTATCAGGCGGCGAACAGCAACGCGTCGCTATTGCTCGGGCTTTGGTTAATAATCCAGAAGTAATTTTTGCTGATGAACCAACTGGTAATCTTGATTCAAAATCCGCCCAAACAGTAATGACAATTCTTCAAAAATTAAATGAAGAAAAAGGCCATACGATTGTTTTAATTACTCACGAAACCTATATTGCTGAACACGCTCGAAGAATTATTCGGCTTTTGGATGGTAAAATTGAAAGCGATACCCTGGTTAACAATCGAAGAAAAGCAGACCATTTTGTTAAATAATCTGTAAAAAATTTAAGCGTTGTCTATAATTTTAATAATTCTTAAGATTGCTACGAAAACTTCATATTGTCGTAATGACAAACCATTGTCCAATTGATTGGACATTAAAGATTGAGTTGGTTCAGTTAACTGAACCAAATTTGTGAGGGGTTCTCGCAATGGTAAATAAAGACAGATAAAGATATGACCACAGTTTATATTTTTAAAACCGCTGTTAATGGGTTAAGGGCACATAAATCACGTTCCGCGCTTACGATTTTAGGCATTGTGATTGGCATTACTGCCATTATGTTGGTAATGTCTTTGGGTGAGGGCGCACAAAATTTAATTTTAAGCCAAGTTCGAAGTATTGGTCCAAAAATTATTGCGGTTGTTCCTGGAAGACAACCAAAGGGACCGACTGACATCTTTTCTATTTTTGCCAATTCGCTTAAACAAAAAGATTTAGAAGCGCTCCAGAAAAAATCTAATGTGCCTCATGCGAATAAAATTATGCCGGTAGTTTTTGGCAGTGAGAGCTTGGCTTTTGGCAGTGAAACATACCGGGCAACCATTTTTGGCGTTACCGACCTTTTTGCTCAGATTTACGATATGTATCCGACTGAGGGTCGGATTTTTAGCGAAGACGAAGTAAAAAGTTACGCTGATGTTGTTATTATTGGTTCCAAAATTAAAGATGAACTTTTTGGCAACGATAATCCTCTTGATAAAAAGATAAAAATTAAAGGCAGAAATTTTAAGGTAATTGGCGTTTTACCTCAAAAAGGACAATTTTCTTTTTTGAATTTTGACGAAGTGGCAGTTATTCCCTATACGACTGCCCAGCAATATGTCTTTGGTATCAAACACTTTCATCGAATTGCCATTGAGGCAGACGAAGAAAAAAATGTTCCTCAAACTGTTGAAGATATAAAAAATACCTTACGAGAGTCTCACGGCATTGCCGACCCGGAAAAAGATGATTTTTTTATAGAAACTCAGACCGAAGCTATGCAAACAGTAAGTAGCATCACCAATATTCTGACGGCATTTTTGACAGGCGTAGCCGCTATTTCTCTTCTTGTCGGCGGCGTGGGCATTATGAATATTATGTTAGTTTCAGTAACCGAAAGAACAAGAGAAATTGGTTTGCGTAAGGCAGTTGGGGCAACAGAAAAAGATATTCTTACTCAATTTCTTTTAGAAGCAGTCATCCTTACTGTTATCGGAGGAATAATCGGGATTGTTCTCGGCGCTCTATTATCTTTTGTCAGCTCTTTGATTTTAAGCAACGTTTTGGCTTTAAATTGGACATTTACTTTTCCTGTTCAAGCCGCCCTCTTAGGATTAGGAGTGGCTACCTTTGTCGGTCTTGTTTTCGGCCTTTATCCGGCGCGTCAGGCATCAATGAAAAGCCCTATAGAGGCGTTACGATATGAATAAAGAAGGCCGTATTTATTGTTTGTAATTATCCACAATACGCCATTGATAATAATTTACCAAAGAAATCATTCTTTAATATGTTAAAGCATTTAAATATTAAAATTTTTGGCCGAGTTCAAGGAGTTTTCTTTCGTCATTCTGCTAAACAAAAAGCAGAGGAATTGAATATCAAAGGTTTTGTCCGCAATGAGCCGGATGGCACAGTTTATATTGAAGCCGAAGGCGAAGAAGAAAATTTAAAGCAATTTTTAGATTGGTGTCATCAAGGTCCAATTTTGGCTTCAGTGAAAAAAGTTGAATTTGAATTTAAGTCAGAAATTAAAAATTTTAGTGAGTTTGTGATTTTGGGGTAAAAATTGGAAAATGGAAAAGCGAAATTCGAAAATTGTATTGAAAATCGAAAAGAGATTGCTTCGTCGGGCTGCGCCCTCCTCGCAATGGCAGAAATAAAACGGCTTCACGATGATAGACCAAGTTATCATTGCGAGGCTGCGTCAGCAGCCGAAGCAATCTTACAATAGTGTAAATGAGATTGCCACAGGGACTACGTCCCCTCGCAATGACAAATACATACGTCATTGCGAGCCTTCTACTCTTGTCATTGCGAGCGAAGCGAAGCAATCTTACATTAGTGTAACACCAATGTAAGATCGCCACGGCCTAACGGCCTCGCGATGACAAAAAAAAGAAGACGGCCTCGCGATGACAAAAAAAGAAGACGGCCTCGCGATGACATTTTTAACGGTCATTTAAACTAATGAAAAATAAATTCTCTGAAAGAGTTTTAAAAATAGTGGCGAAAATTCCTAGAGGAAAAGTTTTGAGTTATAAAAAGATCGCCGAATTGGCCGGCCGACCAAAAGCCTGGCGCGCCGTGGGAAATATTTTGAATAAAAATTATAATCCTAAAATTCCCTGCCATCGAGTAATTCGTTCAGATGGCAAAATTGGCGGTTATAATCGTGGTAAAAAAGCGAAGAAAGATTTATTAAAAAAAGAAGGAGTAAATTTTAAAATAAAATAATTAAAAAAGTCGAAAATTAAACTGGATTAGATTAACGCTGATAATTTTTATTTGCGATTAATTGAAATACTCCGAAGATATTTTATAGTCGTGATTGAATTTAAGATTTTAAAAAAATCAAAAAAGAGTCGAGCGAGGTTAGGAATTTTGAAAACTCCTCACGGCGTTGTTGAAACACCATCTTTAGTGCCGGTAGCCACTCAGGCAGTGATTAAAACTTTAACCAGCGAGGAAGTGGAACAGACAAAAACTCAAATTTTAATTGCCAATACTTTCCATCTTCATTTAAAGCCCGGAGAAAGCATTATTAAATCAGCCGGCGGTCTACATCAATTTATGAATTGGAAAAAACCATTAATGACTGATTCGGCTGGCTATCAAATTTTTAGTTTGGGATTTGGCAAAGATTTTGGGACTGGAAAAATTCTAAAGGGAAGCAAGAATAATGAGGTAAAAATAAAACTTGGCCAACAACCAAAACTTTTAAAGATCACCAATGACGGTGTTTATTTTAATTCGCCGCTTGACGGTAAAAAAATATTTTTAGGACCAAAAGAATCTATAAAAATTCAAGAGGCCTTGGGCGCCGATATTATTTTCGCTTTTGATGAGTGTACTTCGCCTTTAGCAACTTATGAATATACAAAAAGAGCGCTTCATAGAACTCATAAATGGGCGGAGAAATGTCTAAAAACTAAAAACTCAAAACTGAAAACTCAATCATTATTTGGCATAGTCCAAGGCGGAAAATTTAAGGATTTAAGAATTGAAAGTGCCAGATTTATCGGCTCCTTACCATTCGATGGTTTTGGAATTGGTGGTGAATTTGGCAATGATAAAAAACTAATGTTAAAGATGCTTGATTGGACTATTAAGGAATTGTCAGAAACTAAACCCAGACATCTTTTGGGCATCGGCTATCTTGAGGATATAGAAAATATCATTAAAAGTGGAGTAGATTTATTTGATTGTACGGTGCCTACTCATTATGCTCGCCGAGGAATCGCTTTTACTTCTTTAGGAAAACTTGATATGGCAAAAAACACTTTCTTAAAGGAAAAAAATCCATTAGACAAAAAATGTCAATGTTTTGTCTGTCAAAATTACCGAAGAAATTATATTTCTCATCTTTTTCGGGCTAATGAAATTACGGCAATGAAACTTTTAACATTTCATAATCTTTATTTCTTTAATACCTTTGTGGAAAGAATAAGAGAGAAAATTAAAAAGGGCAAGATTTAAGAGGGTTTCGACAGATTTGCTTTGGGTTATGATTAAAATAATCAAATTTAAATTGAAATACTTTAAATTAAGATGAAGATAATTTATCGATCGTAGAAAAGATTTAGAGACGAAAAAAGAATTTCAAAATATGATAGTTAGGAAACTAGCGGATAAAAAAATTATTCAACTTCTTCATAATGATGGGGTAGGTATTTTGCCAACCGATACGCTTTATGGCTTGGTAGGTTTAGCTTTATCAAAAAAGGCAGTAAGAAGAATTTATCAATTACGTCAGCGAAATCCCAAAAAGCCGATGATAATTTTAATTAGCTCATTGGCTGATTTAAAATTATTTAATATCAAAATCGATAATAAAATTAAAAAATATTTATCAAAATTATGGCCTAATAAGGTAAGTGTAATTTTGCCGATGAGTGATAAGTGCTCTGCGCGTCGCTTTTTTTATCTTCATCGGGGCACCAATACTTTAGCTTTTCGCTTACCGGCTAAAAAGAATTTAATAAATCTCATTAAAAAAGTCGGACCATTGGTGGCGCCCAGCGCTAATTTGGAAGGAAAACCAGTGGCTAAAACCATTAAAGAAGCCAAAAAATATTTCGGCGATAAGGCGGATTTTTATGTTAATACGGGAAAAATTTCCGGCCCGCCATCCACCCTAATTCAAATTAAAAACAATAAAATTTTAATCAAAAGAAAAGGCGCAGTTAAAATCTGCGAAGTTAAGTTATAAAACTAATAAATATTTTATGGCTAAATTATATATTGGTACTTCGGGCTGGGTTTATAGCCATTGGACAGGAGTTTTTTATCCTGAAAATTTATCCTCTAAAGATAAACTAAAATATTTTTCTCAATACTTTAAAACCGCTGAGATCAATTACTCTTTTTATCATTTGCCCCGGCCAACAACTTACCAAAATTGGTATAATCAGACGCCAAAGGATTTTGTTTTTGCTGTGAAAGCCAGCCGTTTTATTACCCATATTAAGCGACTTTTTGGAATAAAGAAGGCCTGGCAACAATTTATTGAAAACGCCTTATCGCTTAAAGAAAAACTGGGCCTGATTCTATTTCAATTTCCATCTTCTTTTAAAGCCACCGATGAAAACATTAATCGATTAGAAAAATTTTTAAAACTTATTTGCGCGGATTCGCTTGCTATTCGCGCAGATTCGCGATTGCGCTTTGCGCTAGAACTTCGTCATAAATCATGGTGCGATGAAAAAATTTATAAACTTTTAAAAAAACACAATGCTTCTTGGGTGATCGCTGATTCGCCTTATTATCCTAAAGCAGAAGTTATAACAGCCGATTTTGTCTATATCAGAATGCATGGCTCAAAAGTTTTATTCGCTTCAAAATACACGGACAAAGAATTAAAAGAATTAGCCCAAAAAATTAAAAAGTGGCTCAAACAAAATTTAGATGTTTATTGCTATTTTAATAATGACTTTTATGGTTACGCGATTGAGAATGCCAAAACTTTGTTGGGTTTAGTTAACTCAAAATAATAAAAATTATTTTCTTCTTATTCTTGATAGATCTTTAATACCTGATATACTTTTAATGATTAACCCCTTAGAAGATTAAAAGAGGGGAAACTTTTCTTTGGGAAGATGTTTAAACTTAAGGCTTTATACAAACCAAGCGGTGATCAGCCAAAAGCCATTAAAAGGCTTGTTTTAGGTTTAAAGAAAAATTATCGTTTCCAAACCCTTTTAGGCGTTACCGGCAGCGGAAAAACCTTTACTATGGCTAATGTGATTTCTCATTTTGACAAACCAGTTTTAGTGATGGCGCCTAATAAAACCTTAGCCGCCCAACTTTACCGCGAATACAAAACATTTTTTCCTCAAAACGAGGTTTGTTATTTTGTCTCTTATTATGATTTCTATCAACCCGAGGCTTATATTCCTTTAACCGATACCTATATTGCCAAAGAAGCAGTGATTAATGAAGAGATTGATCGCTTGCGTCACAAAGCAACTTCTGCTCTTTTAAAAAGAAGAGATGTGATTATTGTGGCTTCAGTTTCTTGTATTTACAATCTTGGTTTGCCGGCAAATTATTTTTCTTCCGCTATTCATTTAGAATTAAATCAATTTATCACGCGCAATGATTTAATTAGACAACTGATTAAAATTCATTTTGAAAGAACAAATAGTGATTTAAAAAGGGGAAGCTTTCGGGTGCGCGGCGATGTTTTTGAACTGATCCCCGCTGCTGGCGAGGTGATTCAAAGGATTGAGCTCAAAGATCAAAAAATTTTTCAACTGGCAATCATTGATCCCATTACGCGCCGCGTTCAAGAACAATTAAACGAACTGATTATTTTTCCGGTCAAACATTTTATTTCTACCTTACCTCAGAGAGAACAGGCAATTTTAAATATCAAAAGCGAACTTAAAGAGCGCGTAGATTTTTTTAAAAAACAGAAAAAATTTTTGGAAGCCGAAAGATTAGAGCGTCGGACACTCAATGATTTAATGATGATTAAAAATTTAGGATATTGTCATGGTATTGAAAATTATTCTCGGCATTTGCTAAATAAATTACCGGGCGAGCCGCCAGAAACGCTTCTTTCGTATTTTCCTTTGAAAAATGGAAAACCAGATTTTATTACCATTATTGATGAGTCCCATATTGCGGCGCCTCAAATTAGAGGAATGTATGAAGGTGATCGGTCGCGCAAAGAAACGCTGGTTGAATATGGATTTCGTCTGCCGTCCGCTTTAGACAATCGACCATTAAAATTTAAAGAATTTTTAGAACGCACTGGCCCAATTATTTTTACTTCTGCTACACCTGGTCCTTATGAATATAAAGTTTCAGAGCAAATTGTTGAGCAGATTATCCGGCCCACATTTTTAGTTGACCCAGAAATAGAAGTTCGGCCTGTTTTTGATAAAAAGAAAAACAAAAGCCAGATTGATGATATTGTTTTTGAAATTAAAAAAGTGATAAAAGAAAAAGGGCGTGTTTTAATCAATACTCTAACCAAAAAGACAGCCGAAGAATTAACCAATTATTTACAAGAACTTAATATCAAAGCCAATTATATGCATGCTGATACCAAAACCATTGAACGAGCCGAGATTTTAACTAATTTTCGCAAAGGAGTTTTTGATGTTTTGATTGGTGTTAATTTATTGCGCGAGGGATTAGATTTGCCTGAGGTTCAGATTGTGGCAATTTTAGACGCGGACCGCGAAGGATTTTTGAGAAGTGAAGTTTCTTTAATTCAGTTAATGGGTAGAGCATCGCGTAATGTGAAAGGAAAAATAATTTTATACGCTGATGAGCTAACTCAATCAATTAAAAAAGCGGTAAAAGAAGCCACTAGAAGAAGGAAAATACAATTGGCTTATAACAAAAAACATCACATTACTCCGCAAAGTATTAAAAAAGAAGTAGTCGAATTAATTGAAAAAGAGGAACTAAAATGATAAATAATAATGACTATTGACAATAACAATGACTATTGAACGTCATTGCGAGTGAGCGTGGACCGGTGCATTTAACTGCACCAACTTGGTTCAGTTGATTGAACCAAAGCTTAAAAGACCGCCACAGCCCTATGGCCTCGCGATGGCCCCATCTGTCATTCTGTCATTGCGAGCGTTAGCCTTTAGGAGGTAGTAGAGCTTTTGCTTCACTACCCCCTTTAGCCGCGAGGACGAAGTCCGTGGCGGGAAGCAATCTTACATTAATGTAAATGAGGTTGCCGCGTCGCTACGCTCCTCGCAATGACAAATAAGGTGGTCATTGCGAGGGCTTTAGCCCGAAGCAATCTCTTGAGATCGCCACGGCCTTATGGCCTCGCGATGACAATGACTGCTGACTGCTGACCACTATTATCATTTAAAAATATGGAAGAAAAAATAAAAATTATTGGCGCTCGGACGCATAATTTAAAAAATATTAATTTGGAGTTGCCCAAAAATAAATTGATTGTTTTTACCGGGCTTTCAGGAAGCGGCAAATCTTCTCTGGCTTTTGATACGCTCTTTGCCGAAGGTCAGAGGCGTTACATTGAATCACTTTCTCCTTATGCGCGACAATTTTTAGGCCAAATGGAAAAGCCAGATGTCGATGATATTGAAGGATTATCTCCGGCCATTGCCATTAACCAAAAAGCTTTATCTCATAATCCTCGTTCTTTGGTGGCAACCTTAACAGAAATTTATGATTATTTACGCGTGCTTTTTGCCCGCATCGGTACTCCTTATTGTCCAAAATGCGGCAATATCATTGAAAAATTATCTACAGAAGAAATTTATAATCTGGTTTTAGAAAAAGCCAAAGAATTAAAGCTTAGCTATGTCACTATTCTTTCACCGGTTGTTTATGGCAGAAAAGGCGAGTATTATCAATTGCTTTATGATTATTTAAATAAAGGTTTTTCTGAAGCAGTGATCGACGGAAAACTTTATTCGCTTCATGACAAAATTGTTTTGTCTCGCTATAAAGTTCATACTATCGAAATTGTGATTGACCGAGTAGAGATTAAAGACGAATCGCGTTTATTTGAGGCCATTGAATTAGCGCTTAATTATAGCGAAGGATTGGTTAATGTTTTATATCAATCTAAGCCACCAATAAATATTTTATATTCTTCAAAATTTAGTTGCCCAAAAGACGGCTTTTCTTTTCCAGAAATTGAACCGCGACTTTTTTCATTTAATAGTCCTTATGGCGCTTGTCCTGTTTGTCATGGTTTAGGTAAAGAAGATATTTTTTTAAATACTATTTGTCAGAGTTGTCAAGGAAAAAGATTACGCCCAGAAGCATTGTCTATTAAAATCGCCAATAAAAATATTTGGGAGATAATTAGCTTCACGATTGAAGATGCTTATGAATTTTTTAGCCAGCTTAAAAACAAACTCAGCCAAAAGCAAAAATTAATTGCCGAGGGGCTAATTAACGAAATTTTAAATCGCTTGGGATTTCTTTTGGAAGTAGGGCTAAACTATATTGCTTTAAATCGTGAGGCAGAAACACTTTCTGGCGGCGAGGCGCAAAGAATTCGTTTGGCTTCGCAATTAGGTTCAAAACTTTCTAATACCCTATATGTTTTAGATGAACCAACCATTGGCCTTCATGAACGCGACACAGACAAACTTTTGAATACCTTAAAAAAATTAAAGGCTTTAAATAACACGATTGTGGTGGTAGAACACGACGAAAAAACAATTGCTGAGTCGGATTATTTGGTTGATTTAGGGCCCGGCGCCGGAATTAATGGCGGAGAGGTTGTGGCGGCGGGCGAAACAAATAAATTAATCCAAAATAAAAAAATAAAATCTTTAACCTTAGAATATTTGCGGCACGAGCGGGAAATTTCAACTTTTACTTATCGCACCAAATTAACGGAAAAAATTCAAATTATTGGCGCTCGTTTAAACAATTTAAAAAATATTAATGTGGAAATTCCATTAAGAAAATTTATCGCCATCACCGGACTTTCAGGCAGCGGAAAATCTTCTTTAATGGAGGTGATTTTAGATAGCGTTAATCATGGATTAGCGAGATTTAATGAGCCAATGAAGTTCGCTTCAAAAGTTTTAGGCGCTGAATATGTTCGCCGCATTATTTTGATTGATCAAAGCCCAATTGGCCGGACTCCTCGTTCAAACCCCGCCACCTATACAGGCGTTTTTACTCCTATTCGTGACTTCTTTGCTTCATTGGAAGAAGCTCGGGCCCGGGGTTATACGAAAAGCCGTTTTTCTTTTAATGTTAAAGGCGGCCGGTGTGAGGCTTGCGAGGGCGCTGGTTATAAATTAGTGGAAATGCATTTTTTGCCGCCAATTTTAGTGCAATGTGAAGTTTGTAAAGGAAAACGTTTCAATCGCGAAACATTAGAGGTAAAATACGAGGGAAAAAATATTGCTGATGTTTTAGAATTAACAATTGATGAGGCTTACGAATTTTTTAAAGAAATTTATCCAGTAGCAGAAAAATTAAAAATTCTAAAAAATATGGGTTTGGGTTATTTAAAATTAGGTCAAAACGCCACCACCTTGTCTGGCGGGGAAGCGCAAAGAATTAAATTAGCTAAAGAATTATCTCAAACCGCCACCAAAACCATATTTCTTTTAGATGAACCAACCGTGGGCTTACATTATTATGACATTGAGTTGCTTTTAAAAATTTTGCAAAAACTGGTTGATTATGGAAATACAGTGATTGTGGTAGAGCACAATTTACATTTTATTAATAGCTGTGATTATATTATTGATTTGGGACCAGAAGGCGGAGAAAAAGGCGGAAAAATTATTGCCAAAGGCACGCCTAAGGAAGTGGCTCAAAACAAAAATTCCTATACTGGTTTTTATCTTAAAAAATTCCAGCAATCAATTAAAAATTTATGAAAAAGAAAATTATAGAAAAAATAGAAAATGCTCCTTTAAAGCCCGGGGTTTATCTTTTTAAAAATAAAGAGAAGAAAAATATTTATATTGGCCGGGCGGTAAATTTACGTCATCGATTGAAAAATTATTTAAATCCAACTGATCCCCGTATAAAAAAAATGGTTGCTGAAGCCGATGATTTAATAATAAAAACCACTAAAAACCTGCTTCAAGCCATTATTTTAGAGGCAAATCTGATTAAAAAATACGAACCTTTTTACAATGTTAAAGAAAAAGACAATCGTTCTTTTGTTTATATTATGATTCCTGAAACCAAGTGGAGTTATCCAAAAATTATTCGCGGCCGCGAATTAAATAAATATCTTCTCTCTGACGCTTTTGTTTTTGGGCCAATAAAAAGCTATTCTTTGGCAAAGAATTTTTTATTTTTAATCAGAAAAATTTTCCCTTTTAGCACTTGCAGATTAAATCAATCTCGGCCTTGCTTTTATTTTCAAATTTCGTTATGCCCTGGTAAATGTGTTGGAAAAATATCAGAGAATGATTATCAAAAAATTATTAACGCAATGATTGATTTTTTAAATGGCAAAATGAGAAAAGTTAAAAAATTTTTAAAAACGTATTATCCAGAAAAATTATCTTTTCTTGATCAAATAGATGATACCGCTTTGATGGTTAAGGAGGCAGAGATAAATTTTCAACAAAGAATCGAGGCGTATGATATCTCGCATTTTGGCGGAAAGCAAACTGTGGGCAGTTTGATTGTTTTTGAAAATAATGATTTTAATCCATCTTGTTATAAACGGTTTAAAATTAGAAACGCTTTAGCGCACGATGATCTGTCGGCTTTAAAAGAAATGCTTGAACGACGCTTTGATCATCCTGAATGGGGCTACCCTGATTTAATTCTTATTGATGGCGGGAGAACTCAGATAAAAGTGGCGGAAGAAGTTTTAAAAGAGAAAAAATTAAAAATTCCAGTGATTGGCATTGCTAAATTTAAAAACGACAAATTAATTTTTGGCAGAAATATCAAAAAATCAGTCAAAGAACTTTTAGAAACATCTTTTGATACCCTAAGAAAAATCCGTGATGAAGCCCACCGCTTCGCCAATAGTTACCGCAAAAAGTTAATGAGAATTAAAAACCTTTATTCTTTATAAATATTATTTTTGCTATTTGACAGAAAAATTTGTATAATAATAAAAAGTTGCCATATTGATTACCATTATTATACAAAGGTCGATTAATTTATTCTCCCAACTTTTTGTTTGGGTTGTTCTATGAAAAAGATTGCTGTTTCTTTAATTGTTTTGGGAATGATGGCATTTGGCACAGTTGGTTTAGCCGCACCTAAAACAACAAGCACGCCTGTTAAGCTTGGACAGAATATTTTAGATGTGGTTAAGCAAAAAACTGGAATGACCAAAGAAGAGTTTGAAGCAAAAAGAGCAGAGATAAAAAATTTAATGGAACAGAAGCAAGCCGAGCTGCGAAACGAAATTCAAGCTAAAAGAGAAAATTTGCAGTCTCAAATTGAAGCCAAAAGGACAGAATTGAGAAACCGCTTGGCAAAAATCAAAGATGAGAATAAAAAGCAGATTGTGGAAAGAATTTATAATCAGGTGAATGAGCTGAATAAACGAATGACTGACCACTTTTTGAATGTTTTGGAAAGATTAGAAAAAGTTTTGGAAAGAATTTCCAGCCGAGCGGCTAAAGCCGAAGCCAATGGCCACGATGTCAGCGCTGTCAAAACTGCTATCACTGAAGCCACTAATGCTATTAATACTGCTAAGACAGCGGTGCAAAATCAGGCGGTTAAAGTTTATAGCGTGACTGTTAATACAGAAAGCACCTTAAAAAGCGATACAGAAAAAATCCGGCAGGCGCTTCATAATGATTTGAAGAATGTTTTTGCTTTAGTAAGGACGGCTCAGGAGGCCGTGAGAAAAGCGGCTACGACTTTGGCTCAGATACCGGCTGTTGATGAATTAGAAATGCCAGCCACTCAACCAGCAACAACGACCCAACCAACACCATAATATGGATCAAAACATTCAAGACCAAAATATTCAACCAAACATTGAACCAAAAATTGAACAAGGTGGTAAGAAAAGTATTATTTGGGTGATTGTTGGCGTGATAGTAATCCTAATTCTTTTAGGTATTTGGTATTGGTTGGCTCAGAAAAAAGTGGTAACACCGGTAGCGCCAACAGCCGTTCCTATGCCTGCCCCTCAAGCACCAGCGCCAACAGCTCAGCCATCAGCCCCTCAAGTTCCAGCCGCACCAAAAGAGGATTCTGTCTCCTCGATTAACCAAGAATTGAATAGTATTGATACTGGTAATTTAGACCAAGAATTTCAGGCGATTGATGCTGACCTTAATTCTTTATAAGAAACGCGGATAAAATAAAGCAAAAAGAAAAAGCCTCCTATTTAGGGTGAGTTTATCGAACCCTTTAGGGTGAGTTTATCGAACCCTTGCCGAGGCTTTTTCTTTTGATATAATTAAAATGAATACGGAGACTGCTACAAAATACGAACTTAATACGAAAATACAAAATTACAAATGGCTACGAAATACGAACTTATAAATTTCGTATTTTTGTATATTTGTATTTGATTTGTATTTAGTAGTTATAGAAAAGGTCGAAAATATTAAGAAAATAAGTAATTAAATCTATGACTAATTTAAATGGAAAAGTCGCTATTATAACTGGGGCGAGAAGGGGAATGGGGAAATCCCATGCTTTAACTTTAGCCAAAGCCGGCGCCAAGGTAGTGGTGGCTGATATTTCTTTAGAAGATTGCCAAAAAGTGGTTGAGGAAATCACTCAACAAGGTGGCGAAGCAATGGCAGTAAAATGTGATGTTTCAAATAAAGCCGAGGTTGATGAAATGATCAAGAAAACAATTGAAAGGTTTGGCAAAATTGATATTTTGGTTAACAATGCGGCAATTTGCCAATTTAAACCCTTTTTAGAATTAACTGAAGAAGATTGGGACAGAACGATTGATATTAATCTTAAAGGTTATTTCTTGTGCGCTCAGGCAGCAGCCAAAGAAATGGTTAAACAAAATTCTGGTGTAATAATTAATATCGCTTCAGTGGCAATGGGACAAGTAGGATTAGGTTTTGCTACCTTGGCTCATTATTGCGCTTCTAAAGGAGGTATTGTTGCTATGACAGAAACTATGGCTTTAGAATTAGCGCCTTACGGAATTAGAGTAAATGCCATTTCTCCGGGCGCCATTGAAACACCAATGATTGATCCGGTAAAATCTGACCCCAAGACCTTAGAGGCAATATTGTCTCGAGTCCCAATGCATCGCGTGGGTAAATCAGAAGAGGTGAGTAATTTAGTTTTGTTTCTGGCTTCAGATGAATCTTCTTATATGACTGGTTCGACAGTGGTAATTGATGGTGGCTGGTTAGCAGGGTAAAACGCTGATTACCGCCGATATAAGGCACAGATTACCGCTGATAAATAAATTAATATCAGCGTAAATCAGCGTAGGCGGCTTTTCTAAATTATATCATTCAGTAAAAACCCGAAAGCCGCCTCATCAGCGTTAATCAGCGTAATCTACATTACAAAATGACAAAAAAAGTTCCCATTGAAGTTTCTGCGAGGCATATTCATTTAACTGCCGAAGATTTTTATTTTCTTTTTGGGAAAAAAGAACCAACTTTTTTTAAAAAATTAGGTCAGCATCAATACGCTGCCAAAGAAACAGTGGAGTTGATTAATAAAGATAAATCACTGAAAAAAGTGAGGGTCCTGGCGCCTTTTCGCGATAAAACGCAGGTAGAACTTTCTATTACTGACGCTATTAATTTAGGTGTTAAACCAGTGATTAGGCTTTCTGGCAATCATCAAGGCACGCCAGGCATCATTGTTAAAGGACCAAAAAATAAATTAAAACTTAAAAAAGGCGTAATTGTTGCTTTAAGACACTTACATTTAAATCCCAACGAAGCCAAAAAATTAAAATTAAGGCATAAACAAATTATTTCTGTTTTAGTAAAAGGCAAAAGATCTGTTTTGTTAAAAAATGTAGTGGCGAGAGTTCATCCAGAATATAATCTTTGTGTTCACCTTGATACTGATGAAGGCAATGCCGCCGGAATTTTAAAAAAAGGCCTCGGCTATTTAATCTACATTATTTGAAATATCCGCGTCTAAATCCGCGTAAATCCGCGTTTTAAGTATGATCTTAGTTTTAAACTGTGGTTCGCAATCAATTAAGTGGAAGGTTTTTGATAAAAACCTGAATTTAATTTCCGAAGGGAAAAAAGATTGTTTTAAGAAAAGTTATTATGAACAAAATCTTAAAAAAGAATTAAAAAAAATTAAAACACTTTATCCGGAGATAAAATGGATAGGTCATCGAGTCGTGCATCCTATTGATGAATTAGCGCCTTTGCATAATCCTTTTGAACGTTTAGGAGTAAAAATTGCCAAAAAAGAATTTCCTCAAGCAAAACAAAAAATTATTTATGACACTGATTTTTTTAAGAATTTGCCAGATGTTTCCCAAATTTATCCTTTACCAAAAAATTTAGTAAAAAAATATTCTATTAGACGGTGTGGTTTTCATGGTATTTCCCATCAATATTTAGTAGAAAAAGCGGCAGAAATTTTAAAAAAACCGCTTAAAAAATTAAATCTTATCACTTTGCATTTGGGTGGCGGTTGTTCTATGACAGCGATTAAAAATGGTCAGCCAATTGATACCTCAATGGGCTTTACTCCCTTAGAGGGTTTGGCGATGATGACGCGCAGTGGCGATCTTGATCCGGGAATTTTAATTTTTTTAACTAAAAAGATTGGCGTTGATAAATTAGAAGAAATTTTAAATCACCAAAGCGGATTAAAAGCGATTTGCGGCGAATCGGATTTTAGAAAAATTTTAAAAAGAAAAGACAAAAAAGCAGAATTAGCAAAAAGAATTTTTATTTATAGAATTAAAAAATACCTCTCGGCTTATTTTGGAATTTTAAAAGGTAAGGTAGGCGCCGTGGTTTTTTCCGGTCAAATCGGTGCCGGTTATCAACAAACAAGAAAAATGATTTTAAAAGATTTACCTTTTTTGAAAAAAACAAAAATTTTAGTGATTAAAACAGATGAAGAATATCAAATTGCCAAAGAAATTATCCGCGTAAATCCCCGTGTTAATCCGCATTAATCCGCGTCTATTTAAAAAATGGAAAAAATTTTTCACCCCGCACCTTTGAAGGATATTATTTTTCACGAAGCTTTAATTTAGATAAAACAAAGTCTCAAAAAGAAATAAATATATTTTTTATCAACAATGATTTCAAGAAAAATATTTAAGCTTCGCCATCCTTCAAAGGTGACGGGGTTTCAAAAAAATTCAATTATCCCTCTTTTGGGAAATGAAGCCATTGTTTTAGGCGCTTTAGAGTCGGGCGTCGGTTTTGTGACGACTTATCCTGGCACGCCTGCTTCAGAGATTGGCGATTTATTTTACAAAATAAAGGAGAACTATGGCATTTATATGGAGTATTCCACTAACGAAATTGTTGCTTTAGAAGCAGCGGCTGGCGCCGCTTATGCCGGAATAAGAGCTTTAACAGCGATGAAGGGTTTTGGCGCTAATGTGGCAATGGATGCTTTAATTCCTATTGCTTATACCAAACCACGCGCCGGCTTAGTAATTGTTATTGCTGACGACCCCGGTTGTCATTCTTCAGCCCAATCAGAACAAGATTCCCGCGTTTTTATTGAAAATTTAAACCTGGTCACTTTAGAGCCGGCTGATCCAATTGAAGCTAAAGAATTTACCAAATTGGCTTTTAGAATTTCGGAAAAGTTCCAAAAGCCAGTGATTATTCGAACTACTACTCGGTCGGCTCACCAAACCGCGCCAGTGAAAGTAGGCGAAATCAAAACGTCAAAGACAAAAGGAAAGTTTATTAAAGATTTAAAAAGGTTTAATACCGCGCTACCATTAGTTTTATCTCAAAAAAAACAACTTTTGGCTCTTAAAAAATCAATAGGAAACTATCTGAAGAAGACAAGGTTAAACCCTATTATTGATGGCCAGTTAAAAAATTTTGGCATCATTGTTTCTGGAGTTAGTTATCTTTATTGTCTTGAAGCGCTAAAAAATCTAAATGTTTCTTTGCCTATTTTAAAAATTGACACCTTCTATCCTTTGCCCATTGGAAAAATTCTTCAGTTTTTAAAAGAAAAAAATAAAATTTTAGTGGTTGAAGAAATCATTGGTTTAATTGAAGAAAAAATTAGAGCCGAAGTTCAAAAAAATGGTTTAAAGACAGAAATTTATGGAAAGGATTTAATGGAGCCGGTTGGTGAATTAAATCCCGAAAGAATAACTGAAGCATTGGCTCATTTTTTAGGAAAAAAATATAGAAAATTTACCCTGAGCAAAGCCGAAGGGCAAAAACAAACTCAATTAGATCTGGTAAAAAGAACACCGAGGTTTTGCCCTGGTTGTCCTTATTGGTCAATTTTTACCGCCCTCAAAGAGATAGAGGATAAAGAAAAAGTTATTTTTGTGGGTGATATTGGCTGTTATATGATGGGCTATTATCCGCCTTTTGAACTGCAAGATATTTTACTTTGTATGGGTTCTTCGATTGGCATCTCTCATGGCATAGCAAAAGTAACTAATCAAAAAGTAATTGCTATGTTAGGTGATTCAACTTTCTTTCACGCTAGCCTGCCTGGGCTTTTAAATATTGTGCACAATAAATCTAATCCTTTAATAATTATTTTTGACAATGGTATTACTGCTATGACTGGTCATCAGCCGCATCCCGCTACTCCTTTAAAATTTAAAACCCATGATGGTAAATCAGAGATTAAAATTGAAAATATTTTAAAAGCAATAGGAATAAAAAATATTGCCATTTTTGATCCTGTGAGTCAAAATAAAGCTTTAAGGGATAAAATCAAGAAATGGTTTTTTCAAAAAGAAGCCGCTGTCATTATTTGCCGTCATCCTTGTGTGTATATTAATGAACTAGAAAAAGGCGCGGCTTAACGGAGATAATTAAGATAATTAAGTAGATAATAAAATGAATATTTTAATTACCGGCGTTGGCGGTCAAGGATTAGTCACCTTAAAAAAAGTTTTAAGTTATGCCACAATTAAAGAAGGTAGTTTTTTTCGCGCCTCCGAACTTCATGGTTTAAGCCAAAGAGGCGGTTCAGTGAGTATTCATTTTAGATTCGGTCCTTCGACAAGCTCAGGACAAGACCCTTCGAATTCGCTCAGGACAGGTCAAATTAATTCGCCTTTAATTCTTCAAAATGAGGCTGATTTAATTATCGGTCTGGATCTTTTAGAAGCCACGAGAGCAATTAATTTTGCTTCTTCTAAAACTGTTTTTTTGGTCAATAATCATTTTATTCCATTTTTTCAACTTCCTACTTTTACCAAAGAAGATTTTTTAAAAATCGTTCAGCCAATAACGAAAAATATTTTTATAGTAGAAGCGGCAAAAATTTGTCAGGAAAAACTAAAAAGCAGCGTTTTTGAAGGAATTTTTCTTTTAGGTTTTGGTGCAGAAAAAAAGATAATTCCTTTTAATAAAGATTCCTTTATCTTTGGGATAAAAAAAACCACTCCCTTTAAATTTACAAAAGCAAATATTAAGGCTTTTAATTTAGGAAAAAAATATGGCCAACAATATTTATGATTTAATTATTATCGGTGGAGGACCAGCAGGAATGACGGCCGGAATTTATGCCGGCTATCAGAAGCTAAAGACTTTATTAATTACAAAAAATTTTGGCGGTCAAATAAATCGTAAAGCAGTAACGATTGAAAATTATCCAGGCCTGGGAGAGATTTCTGGAGCCGAATTAATTAAAAGTTTTGAAAAACATTTAAAAAGATTTCCAGTGGAGATTCTCAATGACACCGTTGTTGAAGTAAAAAAAGAGAATGAAAATTTTACAGTTTTAACCGGCGAAGGAAAAAAGGAATTTCAAGCAAAAGCAGTGATTGTCGCCTCAGGTGCTGACCCTCGGCCTTTGGAAGTGTTAGGCGAAAAAGAATTTATTGGCCGGGGTGTTTCTTATTGTGTCACTTGCGATGGTCCTCTATTTCAAAATAAAAAAGTGGCGGTGATTGGTGGAGGAAATGCCGGATTAGAAGCAGCCATCTTTTTAGCTCAATGGGCTAAAAAAATTTATATTTTAGAGTTCCTACCCCAACTGCCAGCCACTCCTGTTCATATTCAAAAAGTAAAAAATTTAGATAAAGTAGAAATTATCACTAATGTGGAAATTAAAGAAATTAAAGGCAAAGAATTCGTTGAGGCCTTGGTTTATCAAGGCAGAGATTCAAATGAATTAAAAACACTTGAAATAGACGGCATATTTATCGAAATTGGTTCTATGCCAGCGACTAATTTTGTTAAAGATTTGGTGGATTTTAATGAAAAAGACGAGATCATTGTTAATCCTTATACGGCTGAAACTAAAACCCCCGGACTTTTTGCCGCTGGTGATGTGGACAATGTTTTATATAAACAGATTGTAATTGCTTGTGGCGAAGGCGCTAAAGCCGCTATTTCAGCCATAAAGTATTTACGATCTTAAAAACAATATGGAACTAATCTTTTTCATCATTATCTTATTTCTTTTACTAGTTGGGCTGGGAGCAATTTTCTTTATCCTACAAAAGCATCTAACAAAGAAAACGGACGAGCAAGGGCTTCTAATGCTACAAAATCAGATTCAGGAAATTGCCCGAACCTTAGACAATAAATTAGGCGAATCAACGCAAATTCTTCAGCGTCAATTTAGCGAAAGCGCGAGAATCATTAGAGAAATTACTGCTGAGTTAACCAAAGTAGGTGAGGGCCAAAAGCAAGTAGTTGATATTGCTAAACAACTAGAGAATTTACAAGATATTTTAAAAAACCCTAAACAACGTGGAGTTTTGGGTGAATATTATTTAAAAACCGTTCTAGAAAATGTTTTGCCACCCGGCACTTTTCAGATGCAATACGAATTTAAAGATGGCACTATTGTTGATGCAGTAATTTTTGTTAAAGACCAACTTATTCCCATTGATTCAAAATTCAGTTTGGAAAATTATAATCGGATTTTGGAAGCTAAAGACGAAGCAGAACGACAACGTTTAGAATTGGCTTTTCGAGAAGATTTAAAAAGTAGAATTGACGAAACTGCCAAATACATCAAACCAAAAGAGGGGACAATGGAATTCGCTTTTATGTTTATTCCTTCAGAGGCGGTTTATTATGATTTATTAATTAATAAAATCGGCGCGATCAAATCTAATACCCGCGACTTAATTCAATACGCAGCGGGTGAGAAAAAAGTAATGATTGTTTCGCCTACCACTTTTTTGGCTTATCTCCAGACGGTTTTACAGGGGTTAAAAGCGCTGCAAATTGAAGAGTCGGCTAAAGAAATTAAAAAGCGCGTTTTAGAATTAGAAAAACATTTAAGCAATTATCAGATTTTTTTAAAGAAATTGGGTAATAATTTGGGCACCTCGGTGAATATGTACAATCAAGCCTATAAAGAATTTGTTAAAATTGATAAAGATGTTTTAAAAATTTGCGGCAAAGGAATTGAGGCTGAGCCGATTTTTTTAGAAAAACCCAAATTAGACGAGGATGAAGATTAAAATAAAAAACGGCTAAATTTTTAAGGAGTAAAAATTAAAAAAAAGGGAAGAGTGTTTTAGAGTTTTAAATTTAAGACCAAAACAAACAAAAATAGCTTCAAAAAGAAGAGTAATTCCAGCATTTATTTTTTAAAGAGGGAGAGTTTAAAAAAACAAACCGCCTTTTTAAAAAAATATGGAAGCAATTAAAAGAAAAAACAAAAATAATTCAAATTGGCAACAAAAAAAATAGGCGGTAATTTGCCAATTTTGGTTCAGTCAATGACCAATACCCTTACAAAAGATATTAAAAAAACAGCCTTTCAGATTAAAAAATTAGAAAAAGCAGGCTGTGAAATTATTAGAGTTAGTGTTCCAGATATGGAAAGCGCTCAAGCCATTTCGGCAATTAAAAAAACAAATTAGTATCCTGTTAGTAGCTGATATTCATTTTTCAAGCGCTTTAGCTAAAGAAGCAGTTTTGCAAGGAGCGGATAAAATTAGAATTAATCCTGGGAATTTTCCTAAAAAAGATTTAAAAGAAATGGTTATTTATTAAAAGAGGGTATTGGCGACACAATTAGAGTTTCTTTGAGCGCTGAACCGGTAGAAGAAGTAAAAGTGGCTTGGGAAATACTAAAAAGTTTAGAGCTGAGAGAATTTAGTTATAAAATTATTAGCTGCCCCACTTGTGCTAGAACTAAAATTGATGTAGTTGGTATTTCAAAAAGAATTGAAAAATTAACCAAGAATTTAACCAAAAATTTAAAAAACCAATTACCATTGCAATTATGGGTTGCGTAGTTAATGCTTTAGGAGAAGGCAGGGGGTGGATTTAACGATAGTGGGAGCGAGTGAAAACTTGACTCTTTTAATGAAAGAAGGCAAAATTTTAAAAAAATTAGCCGTTCTCAAAGCAGTTAACCTTTTAGAAGAAGAAATTAAAAAAATAACCGAAAACTAGCAAGCAAAAAGTTTAACAACGTCTTGTTTTGTTTATAATTAACTAATTTGGTAATGGGTTAGCGGGAGGAGTAAAAGTTGTTTGTTGAGATCAAAAGTGCCACTTTGGGAATCGTTGTTTATCGGAAAGATTAACCAAGATGGCTTTTGGGAAAATAAGAAAATTAATAAGACATAGTTAGGGCTAAGTTATTTGACTTTAAATCTAAATCAGTAATGGTTAAAATTAATCAGAGAAAGTTTTAAAGAAGAGAAAATCATTAACTGATTAGGTCGGCCAGTTAATGGAAATTATTAATCAAATCCTTTTTTGGCAGCGTATTAATGGAAGGGAACAAATAAAGGGCAAAAAATTTTAATTAAAAAAACTAAAAATGAAAAAAATAGGTTTAATAGCGATTATTTTGGCACTGATAATAATTGGCGCCATAGCGGTTTTAAATAGAAAAAGCAACCACCCGCGTTCAACGGACACTTCTGATTCTGCAAAGCTCGCGACGGAAGTTACTTATGCTTGTGAAAACAACAAGAGCATTAAGGCTGCCTTTTATCAAGGAGAATTAAAACCCGTGCCGCCTGGTGAGATGCCTAAGCCTTCTGGCCGAGTAGAATTAGTATTAAGCGATGGCCGCAATTTTGATTTAGCCCAAACTATTTCGGCTGATGGCGGCCGTTATGCTAATAGCGATGAATCTTTTGTTTTTTGGGTGAAGGGTAATGGAGCGATGGTTTTAGAAAATAATGAGGAAAAAGATTATAAAGGCTGCCGAGTAACTCCGGCTTTATAATCGGTTCTGAATATCTATTCAATAAGATGATTAACCGTTGATTGCGCTACATGTTAGCCTGTTGATTCTTTAGCGAATAGCAAATTTTGGGCAAAGAGGCCAGCGGTCTTAAATTTATTATTCCTAAAATTTTTGCTTCCAATGTTAATTTATCTAATTTTGATAAGGGCATTGTTGAGGTGATAATGCTTTAGGTTGGGTCGCTGGCTTCTTTTGTTTTTCTAAGTAAAGAGTTAAAGAAAGCATCAGTTCTTATCTTTAAGTTTAAAAATGGTTTAACATTGACATTAAAGAAGAAAATAAAAATAAATAAAAAATTTATTAATTTAAAGCTTGACAAATCTTATTAATAAGACTATCTTCTAATTAAGAATGATTACTAATAAGAAAGAAAGGTTAACCAATCAAAAGAAAATTATTTTAGAATATTTAAAAAACACTAAAACTCACCCGAGCGCCAAAGAGGTGTATAGGCAAGTTAAAAAGAAGCTGCCTCAGGTTAGCTTAGGAACGGTATACCGAATCTTGTATCAATTAAAGGAAAAAGGCGAGATTAAAGAAATTTTAACCGAAGTTAACCATTTTGATGGAAACCCGACACCGCATTCGCATTTTATTTGTCAAAAATGTAAGAAAATTTTTGATGTTTTTGAGGAGGTCTCAGTATTAAAAAATAAAAAATTAAAGGTCGGAGAAATAAAAGACTATCAAGTTATTTTTTATGGCGTTTGTAAAAAGTGCAAAAAATAAAAAAGTAATTTGCCACGATTGTAAAAAAGAAATTGCGGTTAAAGAAAATGAGATTAAAAATGGAGTAATGTTGGTTTATGAGAGCGGGGGAGAGAAAATTACAATTTTCAAATGTAAAGATTGTTTTGAAAAATCTCAAGAATTGAAAAATTATCAACCCTGCGAAGTTTATTCAAGAATTGTTGGATATTTAAGACCAGTTCAGCAATGGAATTTGGGAAAGCAACGAGAGTTTAAAGAAAGGAAAGAATACAAAATAAAAAATTAAAAAGCCGCAAATTTAATATTAAAATAAACAAAAAATATGGAAAATACAAATCAAAATCAAAAAAGAATGCCATTGCTAGGGGAAGATTTCCCTAAAATAAAGGTCCAAACAACCCACGGAGAGATTGAATTGCCAGATTATTATCGAGGAAAATGGTTTGTTTTGTTTAGTCATCCTGCAGATTTTACTCCTGTTTGCACTACAGAATTTGTTGCTTTTCAGAAAAGATATGAAAAGTTTAAAAAACTAAATTGCGAATTGATAGGATTGAGTATAGATCAGGTTTTTTCTCATATTAAATGGGTAGAATGGATTAAAGAAAAATTAGGAGCTGAAATTCAATTTCCTATAATTGCAGACGATACCGGAAAAATTGCTGAAATGTTAGGATTAATTCACCCTGAAAAAGGGACAAATACAGTGAGGGCAGTTTTTGTTGTAGACGATAAAGGGAAAATAAGAATTATTCTTTATTATCCCCAAGAATTGGGAAGAAACATTGATGAAATTTTAAGGGCGGTAGAAGCGATTCAGGTTTCTGATGAACACGGCGTGGCGATGCCAGCAAATTGGCCCAACAATGAGATTGTTGGAGATAATGTAATAATTCCACCCGCCAAAGATGAAAAAACAGCCAAACAAAGATTGGAAATGGCAAAGAAAGGAGAAATTGAGTGTTTTGATTGGTGGTTATGCCACAAAAAAATAAATAAATAGAGTTGAAAGAAATGGTCGTAAAAGGAATTGAAAGATTTGGTGAAATAGTTATTTAGTCAAATATAAAATATTAAAGGTAAAAAAATTTTAAGATTTAAATATCGCAAAAAATGTAAAAAACCAAATAGGCCAGCCGAAAAAAAATAATCTTAATTCGCGGGGCTAAACAAAGAAATAAAATTTTTAAATTGCTTTAAAAATAAAAATTATGCTATCAAAAATTTTAAAATTAGAATTTATTGGCGCGATTTTTATAATTATTTT
>Ga0272448_1001426_pt1 | contig 32167 bp, 28 predicted proteins | sample YNPCB0191_FD_202220 | JGI IMG/M metagenome (GOLD analysis project Ga0272448, IMG submission 202220) | Hot spring sediment microbial communities from Yellowstone National Park, WY, United States - YNP-CB-019-1 | ecosystem: Environmental > Aquatic > Thermal springs > Hot (42-90C) > Sediment...
TAAAAATCAACGTAACCATCATCAAAGGTAATTGTAACACAAGGGTATCTGGGCTTGCCCTGACCCAAAACCAACTTCACAAGCTGCGAAACTGAAAGTATCTCAAGCCTGTGGCGACAAAAAAAATCCAAGTGGCGCTTAAAGATATCAAGGGGAATCGCATTATCCGAATTTCCCGAAATAGAATGATAAACAAAAATTGGAACCTGATACAAACGGTAAAACATACCTTTTAAGATTAATAATAAATCAAAATTCAACCTCATGAATCTTTTTTTAACTTTCCCAAACAATCCACGCAGGCCCGAACATCCAAATCGTAATTCCAGCCGCTAACAATTCGCCGCGAATTCTCTCCCATACGCAGCCGCTCTTCGGGGTGCTCCAATAAATATTGCAAATAACATCGTAAGGATTCAATATCATTCTTTTTAAATATAAAGCCATTTTCTCCCGGTCTTACTAAATCCCAACAGGAATTTACCTGGTCAGAGCAAATAATCGGCAGGCCAAAACACATAGCCTCATTTATAACCAACCCCCAGCTTTCTCCTAAAGAAGGCAAGACAAAGATATCGGCAATGCTATAGAATTTAGGCACCTGGGTATAATTCTGAAACCCAAAGAAATATACGTTTTTTAACTTTTTTTGCTCGGTGTACTTCTTTAAAAAATCCAACCTTTCTCCACTACCTACATACACCAAAGCCGCCTTTGCATTTAGGCCCTCGTAGGCCTGAAGCAACAAAAACGGCCTCTTCCAATATATAATCTTGGAAAGAAAAAGAATTACTGGATAATCCCCAGGGATTCCCAATTCCTTTTTTAACTGCTCTTTTCTTGGCCGATATTTCTCATAATATTTAAAATAATACTCATTATCTACACAAAAGGGATAAAAATATAACTTTTCCATGATATCTTTTTTATACCAAAAATAAAACTCCTTTGATTTTTTGCCAATATAGAAAATACCAGCGGCAAAAGAAAGTATTTTGGGCAAAATAAGCCTTTTAATAAAACCCGTTAAGACCTTTTTTAGCTTTGGCCTCCAGGGGGTAGGCGGCTCACCACTAATTATAAATGGCGTCTTGGTTAATATACAGGTTAAAATAGCAAGCAGATAAGTTGCCTTGGCATATCCAGGGATGATTAATGCATCGTATTTATTTTTTCTAAGCTCATGAATTATCCCAAAATTGATAATACCAAACAAGCTGTCTGTTTTGAACAGAAAAGAATAATTTTTTAAGAATTTGTAATTAAAGCCTTCAAGACTCAAGCCATCCCAGGAAAACCTTAATCCAAAACCAGTATCTAGATGAATTGGAATAAGCCCCTGGGTAGAGCAGAAAAAAACTGTCAGTTCAATATCCTTATGCTCCCCTATCTTTTTATAAAGCGGCACGGCATATTGAATTACGTGGCTTATAACTATGGCTAATTTATATTTCTTTTGGGGCTGAGTCATTAATATTGCTTTAGCAAATTTAATATTTTAGCTGCTCGCTCGATATAAGAATACCCGCTTCTCAAACAACGCTGGTAGCCTGCCTTGGCAATCGAAATCCTCTTATTTTCATTGTTGAGATAAAAACGCAGCTTCTCTCTCAATTCCTCGGGAGAAGAAAAATATACTGCCTCCTTATCCTCCTCAAAAAACTGCATTGCCCCAGGACTCCTTTCAGATAAAACAAAAACAGCGCAAGCCGGTGCCTCAAAGGTGCGCATATTATGGTTATTTTTATTTTGTTTGCGGAATATATTCAATGATACCTTAGAGGCACAAAACGCCTTGGCCATAGCCTCTCCATAAAGCTCCTTTTTACGCCAGCATCTCCGAAGACGGATATCCTGACAACGACTACGCCAATACCTGCCACCCCAGATTGCCAAATCAAAATCAATTATCGAGCTAAGGTACCTTTGCCGCTCTACATCCCAATTCCCCACAAAGACAACCTCGCAGGCATACTGACTCATTTCTACACAAGTTAAACTTATAGGATGGTGCATCGTTGCATCAAAACCAAAAGGAAGCCACTGTACCTGCTTAGCCCCAGCTTTATACAACGGCTCAATCAGCTCATTTGCCCAGATAAAATAGCAATCATAATAGGGAATCGCCTTTAAGACATTCTTACTAATCGACTCTTTATTTTCCGCAGCAAAGGGGTCATCCCCAAGAAAACAAAATATTTTGGCTTTCTTATTCTCCTGCCGCATTAACTGAAGGGTAGATATGTTTAGCTCATTTCCTTTAAACACCATAATCAAATCAAAGGAACTCTTCTTTAGGCATCCCAATATTCTCGTGCGGACCACAAGCTCGTTCAAAGGATAAAAAAACCTTGGGCTGCTAGGCAGAAAAAAATAAAACACCTCTATCCCTAACGAACCAAAGGCCCTAGCGTAAGAAGACTCTAATGAACCTGTGGCAAACTCTCCTACTAAAAGTATTCTCATTTAACTTAATTAAAAATACCATCCCCTACGTTTAAATACGAGCTAAGGCACACTTCAGCTTTCTTCTAAACGCATCAAAACCAAAATGTTCAATTACGGTTCTACGCAAGTACTCTGAATCAAAAAACTTAGCCTCAACCTGACCACTCAGAACATTTAGAATAGCCTCCTCAATTTCCGCCAAATTGTTAGGATCAACAAGTATTCCTAACTTGCCATCTAAAAGGGCATCGGATGAGCCGTCAACACTACCAGCTATAACTGGCTTACCGCAGGATAAGGCCTCCAGAAAAACTATACCAAACCCCTCAAACCTGCTGGGCATCACAAACACATCGCAAAGGGCGTAATAATCAGGTAATTCCTCATCACTTACCCCACTGCAAAAGACAACCCGATTCTCCAAGGATAAATCTTTCACCATTTTTTTAAGTCGCGGTAAATCATCTCCCTGACCAACAATAAAATAGTATACATTGGGCAACTCGGGTAGAATACCTTTTAAAGCCAAAATAACCTTGTCGTAGCCTTTGTAGCGTTCGCTTTTAGCCAATCTTGCTACTGTAAGGATTACTTTATCTTCCTGCCCAACAGAAAATTTGGAAACCAGATGCTGTGGCCGTGCCTGAAGAGAAAATCTATTACTATCAAAGGTATTACCCACAACTACTACCCGTTGGCTGGGATAATCACGCAGCTGCCTTAACACCCAACCCCGGGTAAAACGGCTTACTGAAAGTATTAAATCAGACCTCCTAAACAGCTGTCTTTTAAAACCATCCAAGACCTTCAACTCAAGCCCATGGGCCACAACAACCACCTTAACCCTGTGCCTACAAAACATACTGATTAAGGCCACAACCGGTAAAAAGGATACATGCCCACAGATTATAACTGCTGGTTTAAAGATAAACGCTTGAGTTAAAGCGCAAAAGGCAAAAACAAACCTGCCCCAAAAACCATACCCAGCACAAGGAAAAACCTGAAAATTCCACTTCTCGTTTATTTCTGTATCGTTATAAGTTATTGCTACTAAATCGTTGGCCTCCTCAGATAATACCTTTAAAAAATAACGATTAAATAACTTGATCCCTCCCAAACCCCTTTCTAATTCGGTAGCTAAAAATAAAATCTTCACTTGTTCTAAACCTCAAGCAAGATAATCTGTTACTAAATCAAAACGATAATTCCTTGATAAAATTCTTTAAGGATTTATTGATTACCTCTTGCATAAAACGATTATTGAGAAGGGGCTTGATTATTTTAGAGTGACTTTCAAAGTCACCAAATTTCTCTAATAAGGCCTTATTCTTTTTAAGGAAAATAAATATCTTGCGTAATTGCTCCTTACTCATTACTTGATATAAACTTCTTATGCTCAGTCCCAGTTGGATTTCACGTATAAAGCGCATCTGCCACTGCTTCTCGTAATCAAAGAGCCGATTTTTAAGTATACAATCACATAAAATCTCGGCACAACGCATACCATAAAAAATACCCCCATGGGTAAGTGGTTTTACCTGACAGGCAGCATCACCTACCAATGCCACATTATCTCTAATGGTCTGGCATTTGCCCACAGGGACTATCCCCCCAAACTTCTGCAAGACCTCTCCTTTAATGGAACTTTCCTTCAGAAATTCCAACAGGTCAAAATAGGGATTAGTGGAAATCGTGCCTACCCTTACCACCTCTTCGCCTTCTGGTATCACCCAGGTAAAAAATGGAGGCCGCATATAAACATCAACGATATTTTTTTTAGGTTTACGATAGGCAATGCGAAATTGAACCCCACGCAAATACTCAATCTCTTCCTTAAACCCAAACGACCTTCTAACCGAGGAATTCGCGCCATCAGCACCAACTACTATATCCGCACGAAATTCACCCCTGTCAGTATCAACAATGTAACCATTATCTGCCTCTTCTATCCCTAAAAAAGAGGTATTAAAACTGATATCCAACCCCTCTGCCAAAAAACGGTCAAACCTTTCCCTTTCTACCACTACTGCTACAGCCTTTCGTTCAATCTGAAATAAATCCCCATCAAGAAAAAACTCTGCCCCGTCTATGCGATTCAATACCACCGAATCATCAATGGGTATCCTCGACAGTCTTATTACCTCGGTGCTTACCAGCCCCGCACAATGAACAGGCCTACCTATCTCAGGATGCTCCTCAATCACCTTAACATCATAACTATTGCCTTGCGCCAAAAGGAGCCTTGCCAAGTAGCAACCTACAGGACCAGCCCCAACAATAAGAACCCTCATCTTTTAAGCATCCCCTCTTTCCCGATCTCTTTTAAAAATGGTAAAACGATATCTGCCATTGGCCCGCCGCCACACAGACCTAACCTATTACCAATCTTAATCATCTCTTCGAGATAGTAATTAAACTTCACCTCATCACCTTTTGCAAGATAATAACGGACGATAAAGAGATAAACAGTGGCATTGTTAGCCCCTAAAGCTGCTGCCCTAGATAACTCTTCCTGCGCCTTTTGGGTTTTACCCAGCTTATCATAAACAGTAGCTAACTTCAGATGATACTCAGGATTCGTGGGTTCAAAAAAAACTGCCTTACGGTAAAGCCGTTGGGCCTTTTCATAAAAAAAACCAAGATTGTCTTTGGTTTTAATACCTCCGGATTCTAACTCGATGATTTTACACAGGTAAGGATCTTCAGCTATTGCTGATAGCATATCCGCATAAGCCACAAGTAGCTGAGGGTTAAAAGGGGTCAATTTTAGGGAATGAATTATGCTGAGTAATGACCTTTTATACAAAACCGCTTTTTTGGCCAAATACGCATCGGGGATAGCCGAGGCCTTCTCATTTAAATTCCTGCCCTGCTCAAAATAAAAATGCGACATTAAAAAACGGACTATTCCGTATTGCCAAAAAAATAGACAACCGCCAAAGATTAGTAAAATAATTATAAGTCTAAATCTCTCCTCTTTTTTAACCATGTTGGGCATAACCTACCGATGGCAAAATGCTCAGACGATACACAACTGCCAGCAATACCGCAAAAAGCAGCGCAACTGCAGGTATATGGAGATTAAAATCCAAAAGGGAGTAAAAAAGTATTGCAAATAAGGCACCAACCCCACCTAAGACTCCATAGATAATAAATCGGTCGTGACGATTTAACCAATGTCTAACTACTTTAAAAAAGTAAATCGCAAAAAACCAAAAGACACAAAAGCCACCCAAAACACCTACCTCTGAAAACAACTGCAAGATATCATTGTGGGCATAAGTAAAATACATCTGTGAAGGATTGCTATTATAAATAGATGAAATAAAACCAAAGGTTCCCAGGCCTGTGCCCAAAAAAGGAAAATCTCTACAGATTCTCAATATATCTAACCAGGAATAACCGTGACCCAAATAAACAAAGGTTTCTTTACTAAATAATGTAGCCAATCTAGCAAAAACACTGCGGGGGTCAAAATAATTCAAAAATAAAACTATAACCAATGTCGGCCATAATAATACTAATAAAGCCTTATTCCGTAACTTCCTCCTAAAACTTAACAAAAGACCTATAAAAATAAGGGCTACCATATGCACTATCAACCCAGCCCGCGAATAAGAAATAAAAAGCGCCAGGGTCATCACCGCTGTTGCCAAACCCAAAATAATTCGGCGGGAAAACGAAATATCCTGCAAAAGATACCCCAGCCCTAGCGGTATTATCATATTGATATAGCCCGAAAAATTATTGCGGTTAGCAAAGGGCCCCATAGGTAACCCTGCAGAACCTGGTGGGTCAAACCAGTACACCCTATCAGGAAAGGCAAATCTCTGGATTATTGCCCAAAGGCTAATACAAAAACCCAAAAGAATAATTGCCTTAAGTAAAAAATCAATATCCCTTTTATTATCTATCCTATTAACTACGAGAAAAAAAATAGCAAAATAAGTCAAGGCCTTAAAAAGCTCATTGAGGGTGGCAAATCGTTGGATACTCAGGGTAAAAAAAAATGGCTCAAATCCTTCTGGCAGAAAATCCCGGTAAATTTTATAGGTGGAGAGAGACAACTTTTTTATAAAGGGCAATGGAAAGGGAACGAGCTGTAAAATAACCACAGCAAGAAAAAATAAAACTGGCAACCAAAACCCTCCCCTGACTAAATCAAACCTCTTTTTTACCATTGCCTCCAAAAGCCAGGCTGCCATCAATACACCTGTCAAAACTTCACAAATGGCAAGGTAATAAAATCTTACACTACCGTAAAAAAGGCAACTTAATACCAAAATTAAAACAATGCCTGCCAAAAAAAATCTATTCCCCATCTAAAATCATACCTTCTTTTTTTCTTTCTCTTCGCTAGAGTAATAATAGTAATGATAGTAATAGTATGCGTCTTCTTTGCGCACATTCACATTATTCAAAATCACTCCAATAATTTTAGCCTTGGCCTCATACAACCTTTGTCTTGCCCTTAGGATAATATCGATATTCAAAAAATTTGCCTTAATAACATCAACTACCCCATCCACGATATTCGCTAAAATAGGCGTGTCTGCCACTGTTAATACCGGTGGCGAATCAACTATGACCCTATCAAACCTTTGCTTTAATTCTTCCAAAAACATCCTTGTCTTATTAGAGGTCAAAAGCTCGGCTGGATTGGGTGGTTTAGGCCCACTGGGGATAACAAAAAAGTTAGGGATTGCAGTCTCTTGAATAATCTCTTCTAAAGAAGATGAACCAGCAAGAAAACTGCTTAAGCCCACCCGCGAGGAAACATTTAAGGTCCGGGCAATTCTTGGTCTGCGCATATCCGCCTCAATCAGTAATGTTCGCTCATTGGCAGTGGCAAAAACTGTAGATAGGTTAATACAAATAGTGGTCTTGCCCTCGCGCGGTGCAGTACTGGTTACCAATATTGTCTTTATGGGCCTGTCCTCAGGAGATGAAAAAAGTATAGAGGTGCGGATTGAACGGAAAGACTCTGCTATCCTTGAGGAGGGAAAGCGAAAACATACCAAATCTACCTCCTGATTGGTCTTTGCTGACTTTACCTCGAATTTACCAGCCGGTACATAACCTAAAAATGGAAGCTTAACATACAATTCTACATCCTCGGCTGTCTTAACTGTAGAATCTAAATATTCCAATAGAAAGGCCAAGCAAACCCCAAAAAAAAGGCCAAGTGTAACGCCGTTTTGAATATCACGCTTACGATTTGGGCTAAAAGGCGCATCCGGAATTTGCGCCAAATCTACAATGCGGATATTGGTTGACTCAAGCTTTGTGCTTATCTCGCTTTCTTTCTTGCGGCGCAAAAAAGAATCATAAAGTGACCTGTCGGATTCAACCTCCTGGCGTAGGATATTATAACGCATCATCTTTTTATTGATTTCCAAGAGCTTGCTCATCTGTTCAGCTATGTTTTTGTTGATTGCCTCAAGCCGTGTATTAAGAGAAATCATCTTAGGGTGTTTGGCCTTATAACGCTTGGATAACTCGCTTAACTCTCCCTCTAATTTTATCTTCTCCGCCTTTAAACTCTCAAGAAAACCCTGAGTTCTACTTTCGATATCCTGTACTGAAAGTATCTCGTTTTTCTCTACATATTCTCGTAAGGCCGCCTCAGATTTCTGCAACTTCTTTTGTAACTCCGCTGCCTGGTCTTCAAGCCAGCCAGTTGCATATCTATTTGCCTCGTTTCTTTTCTCCAAATCCTGCTGGATATAGGCATTGGCCAAGGCATTGGCATACTGGGCAGCCTTAATCGGATCGGTATGCGTGTAGGTAATGGTTATGAGCTGCGTACCTGGGATTATACCCACACTTACCCCACCTAAAAAAGCCAACTCTGGAGAATCCATGCCTTCAAAAGATTTGTCTCCTGAAGCAACCAGCCTCTCTACTGCCTTTTTGGCCAATATACTAGAATTTATCACATTCAATTGGCTCTGGATGTAATCGCGGTCGAAAAAAGGAGGCGGGGCATAAATCGGCTGAGTAGGCAAAAATTGCTGCTGCATAGGCTCGATAATTACCTTGGCGGTAGCCCGATAGAGAGGAACCTTTTTATATGTCTGAATGGTTGCCCTTACAGTAGAAACAACGAAACAGGCCAAGATAACCCAAAGCCTTCTTTTAATAATTATAAGGTAATCTTTATAAGAGACCTCTTTTACCTGTGAAGAAGGAAGCATCCTATGAACCTTTTCTTATATAACTTTTATTATAACATAATGTTAAGCAATTACAATTATATTTTAGCAAGCTCTTAACGGAATAATGGCAGATAATATCTTTGAATAATATCAGGCCAGGAATATAATTCCTCCACCCTTTTTCTTGCAGCCTTACCCATCTTTTTGTATAAATCAGGATTATCCATCAACAGCTCTATCTTCTCAGCTAACTGCTTGACATCTCCCGGTTCAACCAAAAAACCTGTCACGCCATCTACAACTATATCCTTAAGGCCACCTATCCTGCTGGCAATGACTGGCTTACCCGCTGCCATTGCCTCTACTGCTACAATCCCAAAAGGCTCTGGCCAAAGCGAAGGAACAACGCAAATATCTGCTTGGACGTATAACTGAGGCAATTCTTCCAAAGAAACCCAACCCACGGATTTTATAAATGGTTCTTGCCTTGCCTCGGAAGATGTAACAGTTAAAAGGAAATCTTTTCTCTTACGGTAAATTCTCAAACAGGCATCAATTAAAATAGGCAACCCCTTAAAATATGCCTCTGTCTGACCAGCAAAAAGGATATTGAAACGAGCATCATTCCGTAACGGATTAATTATATATCTCTGCGGATTAACCCCCGAAGGAATTATATATATACTCTTATTGTAGTTACCTAACAATTCTTTTATTTTAGTATTATAAACGATAACCCCCTGAGCCTGACGTAAGCTATCCACAACCAAGGTGTGAAAATCATTACCCAATCCATTACATAACAGCAATTCTGCCAGCATGTTATATCTGGACTTATTTTTTAATATAAATTTTTTAACGCAGGCAATACATTCCCTGCGCTGGGTCAGGAAATTAAATGGACAGGGTTCTGTCTCTTTTAAGCAAACCCCATTACGGATAAGACAGATATTCTCATAAGCATAAAACCGCAAAAACAAAGGAAAATCCTGCAAGGCCTTAACTATATAAGGCTTCAGGCCCCAGCCATCAGCTACAATTACATAATCAGGTTCAAAGGCAGAAACTGCCTCTTTAAATCTCTGGGCTATCAATTTCGGACGAAAGCTATTCTTATCAAAAAATAACTGCTGGATAGGAACCAAAAACGCTGTATTTGTAACCCCGCGGGGAAACGGAATCTTGGAGGTAAGGATAAACATCTGAACAGCAAAACCCAAATTTGCCAAATGACAAGCAACCGCAGTTATATCGTAATCAGCGCCTCCTAAGGCAGGCCAGTTGTACAAAAGGTCAACAATGGCTATTCGCCTGCGTTTATCCTTGGGAATTAAATTCCTAGAATCAAAAGGCAAACCAAATAACTGAGCAGTCATTTTTCTCTGACAGTGCTCTAACCACGCCCACTGCGCCCGGTGCAAGGCCTCCTCTAATTCCTGAGGACCCAAGTACTTGGTCCTATGGACGGCGAATCTATTGCCGTCATATAGCCTCCAATCCTTAGTAATCAAGCAATTTTCCTTTTTAAGTTCATCATATAAACGAGTACCAAAAAAAGGTGTTACTATTGAAAACTGGACTGAATAAGGGTCTAGCTTTAAGGCGTAATCAATGGTTCTGGTTATGGTATTAGGTGTCTCTTTGGGTAAACCAAACATAAATGTAAGGTGGGTATTAATCCCTAATTTTTTACACATCAAAACTACCTGGTTGACCTTGCTAATTTTTAAATCCTTTCCGCAGGCATCAATAATTTTCTGGGATGCAGACTCTACCCCTAATTTAACCGCATGCAACCCTGCCTTCTTCATTTCTTTAAGGGTGACCGAGTCAAAGGCATCTGCCCTGGCCATCACTGACCAGTTTATCTTTAGTTTCCTTCTTTTTATTTCTTGGCAAATCTCTAAAATCCTATCCCTGCCGATATTAAAGGTATCGTCATCAAAATAAAAGGAGCTAAAACCATACTCCTTTATCAGCATCTCTATCTCATCCACTACCTTACGAGGTGAACGAAAACAGTATCTGCGATTACCATAAAGTGTCTGCGGCCACAAACAAAAACTACATCCAAAAGGACAACCCCGGCTGGAAAGTATCTGCGCAATAGGCGACCGTAAACCTCCAGCCTCATCAAAGTAATTATAAATAGGCAACGTTAATCTTTCTGGAAAAGGAAGGCTATCAAGCCTGGTTATTCTTTTAGTTCTTCCTTTAAGCATAATCCGACCTTCGGCCGTTCGGTAACCAATACCCTCTAAGGTCAAAGGGTCTCTTTTATCTCTTATTCTCTTAACCAATTCCAGAAATGCGAACTCATATTCACCCACAATAATATAGTCAACCTCAGGATTCTCAGTTAAAAATGCCTCTTTTAAGGCTGAAACATGTGGCCCAGAAAAAACAACAGTTGAACCCACTAGATATTTAATCCTTCTGGCCCATTCTAAATCATTAAATATAGAGGCAGTGGCTGCCTCAATTAAAACAATATCCGGCTTAAACCAAAGAACCCTGGCTAAAAACTCTTCATCAGTAAGCCCTTCAGCAATGGCATCAACCATAACAACTTTAAAATGGTTTTTCCTTAACAAGGCAGTAGTATAAGCCAGAAAAAATGGAAATGGGATATACGCAGGAAGGGGTTCATTTTTTGCTATATTTACGGTAAATGGCCATCTTGAGCCTGCCCTCACCCCATAAGAATCGTCTTTTCTCCAAGGAGGATTTAAAACCATTATTCTTATTCCTTTCCCTTCGGGGGCTTGCTTTTCTTCTATATGCATCCTTTTGGCTGAAGCCTCAACCATCTTCCAGACTCTAGATTCGAGATTGAATTTCTTTATCCAAAATCCTAAAGTATCATCAATAAATTCAAGCTCAGCGTAAGGAAAGAGCTTTTTTATGCTGGGATAACTATCAGAAAGATAAATTAATTTATTAGAGAAAACAAACTTTAATTTTCTCAAATTAATCCGGTAATTCTTATCAACCATGGCTAATAAGTCCTGCATATCTTCTAAGATGTAACGCAACAGTTTTCGCGAGGCGCCTTTTCTTTGCAAAATGAAGTAAAAAGCGGCAAAGGTAACCAGCAAGGTTTCTTTAACTACTTTCTGGTTTGCTCCAGAATATCTTTCCATATGGATGATATCCTCCAAAACACACCTTATCCCGCACGCAATATCTAGATAAATTAAATGGAATCTTTGAAAATAAAAAGAGCGATGAAGTAAGGCGAGAGAAACCAAAATATTCTGTTTTGCCTTAAGTTTCAAGGTGTTAAAATTCGCAAATCTACCCAAAAGCTCTCCCCTGACAACCACAAACCAACGCCAATAAGTAGAAAGCAAACTTACTATAGAATCTTGCCGCAGATGCCAAGAAATTGCCCTCGGCTCAAATGTTAATCTATACTTAAGTTTCTTTGCCCTAATAGTCAAATCAATATCCTCATGATTAGTCCTAAACCTCTCATTGTATCCACCTAATTTTATTAAAACCTCGCGACGGTAGACAGTTGTAAAACCACAAATTGTATACGGATTAAGATTCTTTCTCTCTCCCCTATACTGCCGCATATTCACCTGGCGCCAACGGTCTACTGCCTTAGTGGTATAGGCCTCAATTAATCTGCCTCCTGCACCGATGATATTATCATCATTAAAACAACCCATAAGATACTCCAGGCAAAATCTATCCAACATAACATCCGCATCGGCACTGGCAATAAAATCGGCTTTGGCGTATCTTAAGGCAGTATTTCGACAAGCGGCCAAGCCGCGGTTTTTAGAATGGCGAATTACCTTAACCGGATACCTACTAGCTATCTCCCCAGTTTTATCCTGAGAGCCATCATCAATGACTAAAATTTCTTTTATAGGGTAACTCTGGGCTAAAACCCCCTCAATACAAGAGGCAATATATTTTTGGGCGTTATAGGCAGGAATATAAAAAGAAACCTCTTTCTTTTCGGCTTGGGGTAAATTTCGTAATTCTTCCGATATCTTTTGAATCTGAAAATTTATTCTGTCTGAAGCAACGCATTTCTCAAGATATCGCTTTGCACTATAAACTAATCCGCAATGTAAAAAGGTATAAGCCAACGGCTCTAAAAGCTCTGGCATAGACATTGAGTATGCCTCTGCCTTCTTAAGCCACAACATCGCCTCTAAATAATTCGCCCTGGAGACCAAGGCCTCAATTTTTTTAAGCCAACTTAGGATGACTTCAGAAGGCGGCAACTCTTCAGCTGAATTGGCTTGGAACTGTTGAGTTAACATCAATCTGCTCCTGTTTTAAGCTTCCCGTGGCAAATAAAGCCCGAAGTCTTGGTTCTCTATTAAGGAGTTCCCAAGGAGGACCAATCAAGACCTGTTGGGGAGAAACCAAAAAATAAACCAAATCCGCAGCCATTACCGTAGAAAGCCGATGAGAGACCGAAATAATAGTGAGTCCGGAAAACTCCTTTTTTATATTACGCATTATTCTTTCTTCGCTTTGGGCATCCATTGAAGACAGTGCCTCATCGAGAATAAGGATGTTGGGCTGCTTAAGAATAGCCCGGGCAATGGCTATCTTTTGTTTTTGTCCTTCAGAAATCCGGCAGGCTGCTTCTCCTATGATAGTAGCGTAGCCTTCCTTTAACCCCCTAACAAACTCATCTACCAAACACAACTCCGCTACATTTCTGACCTGCTCAAATGAGGCCTTGGGGAAAGAATAACGGATATTATCCTCAATGCTAAGATTCCAGAGAAAAGGCTCTTGCAGAGCTACCCCAAGCTGTCTACGTAGTGTCCTTAGCTTTATATTTTTTATATTGCATCCTGAAATAAATATATCTCCACTTAACGGCTCATACAAACGCAAAATAAGATTAACCAGTGTAGTCTTACCACAACCTGAAGGTCCAACCAAGGCAATATGGGTGTGGGCTGGTATCTTAAAACTCAAACCGGAAAAGACTAATTTATTACAGACATAGCTAAAGTAAACATTGCGAAACTCAATCTCAGGCCCAGTACCAAAAACAACATCTCGGCCAGTAGATAACTCCTGGACAGCAGGCCTGGTTTTTAAAATTTCATCAATCCGACTAAAGGAAACCGCGCTAAAGGTTAGGCCATCCAAAAAGGAGATAAAGTTAGAATGCAGGCCAACCAATTGATTTAGATACAAGGTGATGGCACTTAGGTTGCCTAAACTAACGGTCTTCTTCACTACAGCGTAACCGGCTAAAAAAGTAATCATCCCGGTTATCAAACGAACAGTGCCATCATTTACAAATTGCCTTAACAACTCCAGCCGATTCGCCCGTAATACAACTCTTATATATTGCTTCAAACGGCAAAGGTGCATCCTTAACTCGCTATCTTGCATGCCCATTGCCTTGATGAGCCACTGTTTTAGGAAAGACTCGGTCAGACGATTGATAATCTTCTCATATCCCATCTGGGTTGATTGCCAAAGTAATTCTCTTTTTTTAGCAAAATACCAAGGTGTAAGGTATAAAAATGGTCCCAATAAAATGGCCAATAAAGCCAGTTTCCAGCTAAGAAAGGCAATGATTGCCAATGTGGCTATTATCTTAATGATGAGTAAAAAAATATCCGGTATCTGCTCTACAAGAAAAACAGTTACCCTTTCTAATTCAAACGCAACAGTGTAAAGATACTCACCCTGGGATTTATTACGGAAATAATCCAAGGAGAGTTTTCCTAAATGGGAAAAAATTTCTCTATGCAGTCTATAGGTCAGTTTCCACTTCAGTTTAGTAATAGCGTAACCGCGCCAGACCTCCAGCGCCTTATTGATAAAAAATACCCCTCCTCCTAAAAAAAACAATTTTATAAAAAATCTGAGGTTGTTATTTGCAAAGGCATTATCAATAGCCAACTTAGCCAAAAATGGATTTATTAGCCCCAAAAAAGTACCAGCAACCCCTAAGATAAGAATAAGGATAAAACCTTTTTTTTCAAAGCTCAGATAAGGACAGAATTTTAAGGTAATTAGTATCTTTTCCTTTAGACGCATACAAACCCCAAATTTTTTTTACTTAAAACTCTATCTTTTTTTAAATGCAACTGCAGCTGCTGGGCCAAGGAGCAATAATATTCCACTTTTTCCTCAGGCCTACCTGTTTCCAAAAATGCCCTGCCTGGACAATTAAAGCAATACTGACGTAATGAACAATCCTGGCATAAAGAATGACGCTTAAATTGTTGCTGCCTTATCCAAGCTAATACCTCGGCATAAGCCAATTTAACTCCCCTTTCTAAGGCATTTATTTTGGGCTGGCGCAGACACACGCAAGGGACAACATTGCCATATGGATCTACCACCATCGAATCCCCTGAAGTTATGGCACAAGTAAAAAACGCCTGCCAAAGTGGCCCACTACTATCATTTTGCCTCTGACGAGCAAAAAAAATCTCGACTATTCTTGCCTCAGCCACACGCAACTTACATACAGATGTATCGCCATTGAGCTGGGGATACAGTATAAAAGAAGGGTTAAAGTTAAGACCTAGACCCTTAATCAACTCCTTTAACTTGTGGTACTCATCAACATTATCCTTGGTTATCTGGGTTTTTAGTTTTATAGGTAAATTTGCATTTAAAACTGACTTTAGGTTAGAGATAAACTTGTTAAAAGAACCGGATAGCTGGCTTATATATTCAAAGGTCTGGGGATTTGCGCCATTAATAGTTGATTCAATCAGAAAAGGAGGAAACCTTTTAAAATAATTTAAGATTTTTTTATTCATTGAATAAAGACTGGTAAAGACAGTGGTGATGAAGCCTTTACTTTTAGCATAGGCGTATATATCTAAAAAATCATCCCGGTATAAAGGGTCTCCTCCGCTGAGGCATAACCACAATACACCCATCTGGCTCAAGCCATCCAAGATATACCTTACATCCTTTAAAGAGAGTTCTTTTTTTAAAAAGTCAGGACTGTTAAAACAGCTGCTATAACAGTGTCTGCACTGAAACCAACAGCGAAAGGTAAGCTCAAAGTGACATACACTGGGCAACCCTTGTCCTATATGCCCAAGGTGCTGTCTTAGACTAAAATTACGATAAGGTTTATCTTTTATCATTCAAAACCCAACCAGATATCCTGTATCTACTAATTCCTGCAGCAGTCCAAGTTGCGCCTCAGTTTGAGGAATAAAAATGTATTCGCCACCCACCTTATGGCCACAACTTAAAAGAATCTGCCAGTCTTTAGTAGTAAATACCTTGTGCCGGGGATGTGGCGAGGCAAATTCTACCAATAACTTTTCTTGGGGCCATAATTCAATGCGAAAAAAACCACCTAAGACTTGTCCTTTTTGGATTTTAGGAGGTACCGCAGAGGCAGCATAAATTGATTGCACCGCAAGGATGTTATAGTCAAAAGGCTGGTTTCCGTAAAAAAGCACTGGCTCAGCCAACTCCTTAGAAGTTTTCAATAAAAACCTCAACATCTCGGGGTCCAAATTGGACAATAATTCTTTTTGGATGCCAGAAATAGCCTTTTGAGGCACAAGGGGAAGCTGGGCTGGCTGCAAGACCAAATATCTCAGTACCTTTTCTAATTCCTTAACTGCTGTATCTGGACTATACTCCTTTAAAAATAGCTGACGAAAATAGCCTGCAGAATAACTGCGATAGGAATTTTTTACCTCAACCAATTTATCCCTTAAGGCACCTAGGCTAAAGCGCAGGCCGACCGGTGTTGGATAGGAATCCAACCCCTGCCAAGGCATCATATCTGCCATGGGCCTTAGGCCACAAAAATTAGTAGTTAGGCAAGGCACTCCGCAAGCCAATGCCTCCCGTGGGGTGATGCCGTAGTTTTCATCAGGATGAACTGAAGGATTAACGAATATATCCGCTGACCAGAAGAGCTCTCGTAAAAATTTTTTGTCTCTTCTTGCCTGATTAATCTTAAGCCAAGTCCGTCTCTTTCTAAACACCTCCTTGTCCATAAAAAGAATAAACTCTTGCTGCCGGCTCAAGCCAGCCTTCTTTTCATCCGGTATTAACTCAGCAGTCAGGCTCACCTTCATATTTTTAAGCGGCCATTTATCCAGACAACGAATCAGCTGATAGACACCCTTTGTAACTATCCAACGCCCTGCAAACACGATATGAAACTCATCTTGCGCAACACCAAATCTCTTGCGTGCCAAATTTTTCTCCTTATGGCTGGGGGGACGGTAAAATTCTGTATCTATAAAAGGAGGAAAGACGGCTAAATAACCGATACTTTTACCTAAATACCTTTGGAGGCACCTTACCTGAAAATTAGTAGAAACAAGTAAGGCCTGGGCTGAAGGAAGTAAACGGCTATGGAATAACCCCTCAGGCACCAATAAATTTCCCAAAGAAAGAATGAGTTGCCTACGGGCAATCTTCTCCCAACCAACCACATCCGGGAATAAACTTATAGTCACTAAAATTGCCCCTTCTTTTTTTAAATAAGAAGAGAGTCTCTTCTCAGTCAAGTCTTCTTTAGACAAAGGAACAATTGGTCCAAATCTCCTTAAGCACCTCAGTAACCACCTGCGATAACTATCTACAGAAACCCCAGAACTCAGTTGGGGCAGAAACCCTTGTAATTTGCTAAGGTCAAAATCCAACTCTTCTTTAAGAACAAAAAACCTCATTTTAAAACCTTTTTATCTCAAGGCGTTTAATATATCCTACCACCGAGCGCGATTTGACAAAATCTAAACTAAAAACAGGGATACTATTCAACAACTCCTCGCAGAGACCAAGGGCATTGCCCGATAACAGCTTATCCCAAAAAGGTATAAAGGTTGCGGGAAGAAGCTGAGATAAAGAAAGTGATGGTAAAATAGGACGGGCATAATTTTGCTTAGACTTCCTCAAGAAAAATATAGCTTTCAGAGGCGCTGGCCTTATAGGCATACTCAAATATTTGTTAAACTCGCCTGACCAAAGCGTAGGATAAATAAAGAATACCTTGTTTTTTTTAGCAACTATAATCCGGTCGTCATTTAATACCTCTTTCTTATTCTGGTGATACCAGAGTCTCGCCAGGGTAGATTTACCTGTCCCTGAGGCCCCCAGGAATAACAAACCGCCTTTTAAGGCATCGTTTATTCCACAGGCATGGACAAGAAGCCCTTTTTTATAATGAATCAAATAATGAATAAGTAGAACCTCCAAAAAAGTCAATAATAAATCCCCGAATTGCCAAGACTGCGAACCATCATCCTTAGGAAGACACCAGACCCTAGCATATTTGAAATCAGGGTTAATAAATGCTACCTGTTTACGGTTAGAAAAATTTGCCCGATAGATATAAACACCCAAACCCCTTTCCCAGCTCCACCACTCCTGTTTGTTTTCAGGGTGTTGGGAAAGAAAAAGCCTCTTCTTGAGATGATAACGAGGAGCGTCTTTGGCTAATTCTACATCCACAACTATATCTGGGTTTGTTTTTTGGTTAAAAAAGAAATTGCGCTGATGAATAACAACTACCTCATCCTCTTTTTTAAATTCCTGTTTCCAATTACTACGCAAGAAAATATCTACTTCACCGAAATGCAACCGTTGTTGAACTGGGGGTGTTAAATCTCTCATTTTTTTCTACAAAGGTATCTCGGGCGAAACTACAATTCTATCCACGCCCAATCCTTGCCACAAGGAAAGATGAAACTTATTGTTTTTATAGAAATAGGTGTTGCCTTTAAGGTAAAGACAAACAGGGAAAATAGGATTTTTCAGGATAAAATGGTATCTCTGACACTCCTGCCTACAGGGCCTTATCTTCAAAGAAGAATTCAGTCTTGTCGAACAGCCTGCAGTTGGACAAAAAAAAGTCGTGCTAATATAGACATAGGGCACATACACCGAAGCAGAAACCTTATGCTTGAGTAACTGCGCCTGCATACCTTGGCCTAAATTATCCAATTCTATTCTCCTTACCCCCTGAGGCAACAAAAATCTTTGTATCCTGCCAACAGTAGATACATTTGAGCCTTTATAATACATATCTAAATCTACAGGTAATTTTCTCTGAATAAATATATGTGGCAGAGGACCATCTGGAGAAGGAAAAATAAAGGCCTCGTTCTTTCGCTGGAGAAGCTTTATGAGCGTAGGGCAACGCTTCTGTTTTGTCAGAAGCCGACCTAATACTGGGACAAATGTTCTAAAATCCCTCCTTAAAATATTTAAAACTCCCCAATCATTAAATACAACCTCGCATCTTGGTAATCTTTCAACTAAGACTTCCAGTAAAGCCACTATCTTCTTCAGCCCTGTATTAGTCACATAAGGGGTAACCAGGGAAAACTGCAGTTTATACCTGCAGGCAAATTCAATGGCTTCTTTGAGCTCATCTCTTCCAGGAATCAACCTCTGACAAAACTCCTGGCCAAAATACAGCCGTCCGTAACGGCCATTATAACGGCGAAAATTTTTAACCTTGGTTAAATATAAGGCCCGCTCCATAAGCCTAAGACTATCTTTATCTGTTTCCTACAAAAGCACCTCAGGAAAATAACAATTATTTCCCTGGCAGGTTTTGGCATAGTTGTAAGTCTTACGGTAAAGCTCCTGTACCTTAGCCAAAAAATCTAACTTAAGAATCCCAGGATTATTTTTTAAAATTGCCAAGGACTGAGAAATAAAACGGGTATCCTCAATATGTTTTTGCGGCTCGAATTGCCTGCCTACTATCTTTACGGCATAAACCCCGGTCTGAGATATATCATATAAGGCGCAGGCGCCGCATTCAATACAATCAATCAGATGTTTAAAAAATACTGGTCTTATTTTAGAACGAGGACAAACCCGCTTTTTTTTCTGGTCATAGACCTTAATCGTGTAATTAAGACAACAGGCATCTGCCGAAGAGCGACAGTTATAAGAAAGTCCGAGATTGATCTTGGTCTCAGGATTAGAAACTGCTTTTACCTGCTCACTATGAAAACTGTAGGCATGCATAAAGGTACAAAAGCCGTCAATATACACGCAGAGGGTATTTAGGATAAAAACCTCAAATTCAATATCCGGATTATCCTGGCAAAGCTCTTTCATAGAAGCAAATGAGGTCTGCCGGTCAAGGACCACCCGGTTTATCCCAAACTGCTTATAAAAAACACAGGACTCTGAATTAAAAACCGTTCCTCCGGTTGAAATGTGTATCTTTTGCAAACAGCCTTTCTCTTTAAGCCATAATAAAAGTCCTAAATCAGCAACAATAAAGGCATCTATCCCCAACGAAGATAATTCCTTTACTACCCTGATGAGAGCTGGATACTGATTAGCGACATACAAACCATTAAGTGTAGCTGCTACCGGAATATTGCGGCTATGGGCAAGTTTAACTGCCTTTTCCAATTCCTTTAAGTCCTCAAAATTACTCCCCCCACCCTTACGCTCAAACTCCAAATCAGTGAAGCGTCTCTTCCAGTAAGGCGCAAGATAACCACAGTACAACTCATCTGCCCCAGCCTCAATCAAGGGTAAGACCTCATCTTTGTTTTTAAATGGCGCATTTATCTTAAGCTGCATCTTAAACCTCTGGGTTTAAAAAATAATTGGTAGCTTTCTATAATTAGGCATCCTTCGCAAGATATGAGCCATACAGCCTCCTCCGCATTTATTGCTGAGTAGGTGCTCACAATGAAAGCATTTATCCATAGCGCCAATACGCTTAAAAGGAAGGGATTTTTTAAAAAAATAAAGTTCTACCTCCTTTAGATTATCAAAGTCAGTTAGTTTCAAATCCTTGCGGCATTTACTCGCCAGGCCAAAACAGCGCATAACCCTTAAATCAGGAGCAACCTCAAGCGCTGGATAACAGTTGGTATCTGGGATAAAACCCACTCGCTCCTTTAGTATCTGACTGCGGCCATCGGTAAAGGCGCACCAGATAAAACCAGAATCCGAATACCAATCAATACCTCGACTTTGGCTCTGGACAGAAAATTCAATCATCCTATCTACCGCCTTTATATGGTCTTCTAAAGGAAGAAAGACATTATCGTGCAGTAACGAAGGACAGGCCATTGCCCAGTTAATCAACTTTCGAAGATGATAACGCTCAATGAGATCAAAAAGAAAAGTCGGATTAAAACCCAGCCGGTAAATACGAAAGCTTAAGATTACGCGTTCTCCAAGCTGGCTTAAGGTGTATAATATTTTATTCCAATCGGATATCGAGTACTCTTTAGGTTCTCTTATATTTAAAAGAACTGAGGTGAGATTATCCTGCGCCTTTAAAAAATCCACAATCTCTTTTTTAATTACCCCGTTTGAAAAGATCATCACCCGAAATCCCCTTTCGGTTACCCGCTTATAAATACCCTTAAAATCAGGATGCAGTGTCGGCTCGCCTCCAATCATCTGCAATTCGTAAACAGAGGATTTTTCCAGAAATGATAAAACCTTATCAAGGTTCTCCATGCTTAAGAAATTGCGGGAAGGCCTGCCTTGATACTCATCCATTGCATCGTGACCAAAACAGTAAGCACATTCCTGATTACAGGTATAAGTCAAGGCGATATTCATCTGTTCATACCTCTTATTAAGCCAGCGGCAAAATCTCGGCAGTCCGGGTCACAACTCGTGTAATTCTTAGCATACAACCAACTTCGAGCAGGACAAATCTTGCAGTAACCCCTTAGGCTACAAATTTCACAGGTATAAAAGCTACTTATACGCCTGCGGTCTACCCAATCACCCATCCTATCCCAGGCCTTTTTAAGCCCCAGCTCAGTAATGCTGTATTTCGGGCTATCCAACAAAAGACAGGGTTTTAATTCTCCTGCAGGGGTGAGTGCTGCCTGATTAACCCCTGCCCCACAGTAAAGGATATCTTTCAACCGATACTGAAATTTAGCATTATCTTTTTCTTTTTTTGCCAAAGATAAAAATTCATCTTTTAAGAAATCTTCTTTTGCTATCCATCCTCGATACTTATACGGAGTTCTGTCTCCGTTAATTCGGGGGGAAAGGATACTATCAAGACGAAACATCGCCTTTAGTCTTTTCGCCCAGGACTCAATTTTACCTACCTCATCCTGATTCTCTTTCAAAAGACAAGTCCTTATCCCTAATCCCACCTTTTCTCTTTTTAAAAAATCGACACAGGCCACTACCCGCTTGTACATATTAGAGGTACCAGTAATTGCATCAAAGGCAGCTTTCCTAAATGAGGGAAAGGTGATATCTACCCTATGGACAGCAAGTTTGGCAAGCTCTCTAGCTAACCTTTGGTTTATCAAAGAACCATTGCTACCGATACTAAACTGAAACCCATTTTTTTTGGCGTATCTTAAAATGCTCAAAAAATCCTTTCTTAAAAATGGTTCTCCGCCGGTAAAACCAATATAAAAACAACCCTGCTTTTTAAGCTCATCTAAGATAAAAAAAATACCCTTGGTATCTAATTCCTTACTTTTATACGCTTGCTTGTAGGAATCAGGGATATAACAATGCCGGCACCTGAAATTACATTGATAGGTTACCTCCAGATTAACCCTTAAAAGTATGTGTTTATTTTTCGCAGCCTTAATAAGTTTATCCTGTAAGGTAAAAAACGGCTTATTCTCCATTTAATCCAACCACCGCAAAAGCCTTAAATCGCGCAACCTCACCTTAAAGTAATCAGGTTGGCATCTTTGGCGCAAAAAACAACTCCGACACAGATTAGCCCCACCTAATACTAATGGCACATCTTCTTTTTTCTCTGACGAAAAACCTATAATTAGCTTCTTTATTGCCTCCTGCGCCTCATCAACTGAAATTTTTTCCATACAACGGCAAGAAAGACCTTGGGCGAGCCTTTCTTGGCACCTTACAGGCAAAGTCTGAGTATTAACCGGGTGACAGGGTGAACAGGATATTTTTTTAAAAATATTTATGGTCTTATCAGTATAGCCAAAAAAACGTGGGCTATGAGGACCCCATAAAATCACCTTCGGCACGCCAAAGGCCTGGGCCACATGATTAAATAAACCATCCACCCCTACCAAAAGACGCGCGTATTTAACTAAAGCAAAAGCCTGCAAAAGGCTGGTGCGGCCGCAAAGATTCAAGGCCCCTTTTAAAGAAGGAGAGCCCTTACTACCTAACTGAACAAAAATATAACCCCTGGTTGCCTTGATTAACGCCTCCCATTTCTTTTTATCCCAGCGATTAGCCAATACTGAAGAAAAAGGATACAATACAATAATTCTCCCTTTAAAGCTCCGGGCAAAGTCCCTGCCAAAGTCATCATCTTTTTTAGGTAAATTTATCTTAGGCAACCCCACCTCAGTCTTCAGCCCCAAAATACGGCCGTAGAAATTTATAAGATGCCTCTGGCATTCATCCCAAGGCCTAAGATAGGTGTAATTGGGAACAAGTATAAAATCATCCTCTTTAAAATTCCTGAAAAAAACAGAATAATCGGGTAAAAAGCTATACCCTGTTATTGACTTATCTCCTTTTAAAATCGGCTGTAGGTTTCTGTTTTCTGTTACTAAAAATATTTTCGTAGCCGGAAATTGTCGTTTTATCACTTCAATTGCTGGTGTCAACAAAAGCCAATCACCAATTCCTAAAAAAAAGAAAATTCCTAACTTTTGCATTCCTGGGCTGCCTTTTTGGCCAAGGCACAATAATACTCAACTGGTGACTCTTCCCAACCTTCCTCAAGAAATGCACGGGAAGGACACGTATGGCAAAAAACTCTCAAACTACACCTTATACAGGGCGAATCTGTCTTAAATTTTATCTTGGAGATATCCGGAATAAGTTTAGAGAAATCCTCTTTGGCGCCTACTTCAAATAAATCTACGCTAAATTTATCCGATAAAGGGCAAAATTTTAATCTTCCCCAAGGGTCAATTGTGAAACTGCACCGGTAGGATTCGCAACGGTATAAAAAAGGAGAAGGCCTTGCCTTTACCTTAGCCAGCCTTTTGCAATCTTGGATATACTCCCTGCGCATATCCTTATCTTTTTTGATTACCTCTATAAGCTCATCGGGTGCAAGCCTATGTCTCAAAGGTGCAGGATTACCATCTAAGCCAGGTAGTAAAAGTAAATCATAGCGAAAGCAGTGGGTGTGTTTTGCGTGAGGTAAAATCATATCCGCAAAATGTTTTATTTTTGGAATCTCATCCTTATTCTCCTTCATAAGATTAGACTTTATTATCAAAGGCAGTTTCCTTTTTACGCATCCTTCAATTGCCTTTAACACCTTGTTAAAATTCCCTTTTGTGCGGGTAATTTTATCAAATGTAGACTCAGTAATAGCATTCAGGGTAATCTCGATAAGGTAAGGAGGATAGCGGGCTAAAAAATCTAAGGTTTTTTCATCAAGTAATGAGCCATTGGTAAACAAGGTGATTAAAAAGCCCTTTTTTTTAGCACAGGAATAAATCCTTAAGAAATCTTCTCTTGTAAATGGCTCTCCACCTGTAAAGGTAAGATAAAGTCCTCCTTTAGCATAAATTTTATCTAAAATCCACCGCCATTCTTTAAAGGTTAACTCCTTAACTTTTTTTTCTGCATTTTTTATAAAACAATAAAAACAACTAAAATTACACTGGTGGGTAAGCTCAAGTCTTATACTGAAAGGAAATTCCTTTTTCCCAAAATTTAGATGCTGAAACCAAAATTCATCAGGCATTTCATTAATCGTTGCAAAATTGCCTTTCTCTTAAATAATAGGGTTAAAGATTAACTGCTAATTTTCAATTCAAGTAGTCGTAGTGCCAGTAGTCCAGCCAAAAGTGTAGACTGTAGATTTAGTGGTGGAAATCAGACACTGAAATCGTTGAGAACTAATATTTGTTCCCGCCTGGTTGCCAGTATTATAACAACTGCAAGCCAACACTGCCTGTTCAGGATTGAGTTTAATTCGGGTAATCTCGGGATTAAATTTCGGTTTTTTAGCCATAATAACCTCCCTTATCCTTTAGTTCCAATTTTTGATTTGGGCTCCAATTTTAAGGCATGGATTTTATCAAGCTCGCTAATGAGGTCCTTAAATTTTTTATCAATCTCTTCCTGGGTGCCAGAAAATTCCTCTTTAATCCTGGCCTTAATCTCCTTTAAGGTGCGCTTGCCATTTATGAGCTCCCAGACCCGGGCAGCAGATTTATTTAAGGTGTAGATGCAGTTCATTTCACTTGCGGTCCGGACTATGGGCAAAAGAATAGTCTCCTCATCAATTACCCGAGTTACAATATTGGGATTCTTTTTAAACACCAATTTCTCCTGCATAACCCACCTGCCTTTCTTTAAAGATAAAATAAAAATTCTAACACCTATAAATCACAGGGATAAGGCAAAATCAGGATTAATTGACAACACTCCTCCAGTGAAAGAACGGTCTGGTGATACGTTTAAGATAAGTCCTTAAAGGAGGATTGTCGTCAGCCTTATCATAATAAAACATAATTTCCCGACGGGGTAAAAAAACCTTCTTAAGACTCGTTCGCAAGCCATCAAAAAATCCGTTAGAATAAAGATAGCTACTTACAAAGTAGTGCCAGAAGGTAAAAAAATAGTATCTTCGTAAGCGGTAAGTGTTAAGAAGTAGTTGTCTATCATTCATCCAAAGACCTAAGAGGCTACATTTGAATAAATTCGGCCTGATTGCCCGCAGAAAAGAATCGGGGATAAAAGAATTGAATAAATCCCTGCAGACAACTAATGCAAAAAAAACTACTGCCTTATATTGGATAGAGATTTTTTCTTGCAATTTCTTCCAATTTATTTGAGAAGAAAATCGTTTAATTAGGGTGTGTAACTCAAAGAAATAACGCAATTCAGGTAATTCGGTTGTAGTCCAGGCCAAAAGACTTAAATAGATAAGCAGATTCTCCAAAGAAGGAAACTCTATTTGTCTTTCCCCAGTTTTTAACAGCATAGTATCTTGAAAAAAATCCTCGCTCAACTTTCTAGTTCCTTGAGGCCGTAACTCCAGGTGTAATTCTATCTTTAGGCATTCTCCATTGTTATCCTTGCGGGAATACAAAATTTGCCTGTCTCTCTGGATTCGAAAACTGTAAAATGGTTCGCTAACTAATGGGCAATAGCCGCGTTTTTTTAGAATTTCTTCAGCTAAACTAAACTCATCCTGCTTAACAAGTATATCCAAGTCCGCCGAGGCCCGACGCAGGCCTAAATCCGAGTAAAGAAAATGGGCCAAAAAAGGCCCTTTTAAGGGAATAGCCCGTATCCCTTTAAGGCCAAATTCATCCCAAATTTCATTCAACTCAAGTTCCAGATACCCCTGCCTCTTAAGGTTGAGTAAATACATATTTTTAATCCGGTCTCGGCAATAAAGTGGGATAGGATAAGATTTATTTTTGAGGAGTTGATCGCAGCAATAAGGAAAAAGGGCAGTATTGGTGAGTATCTCAAAAAATCTATTCCAGTCTGGATCAGAAAGCCCCGAAATTAAATCTTTAACCCTTGTAGTATCTTGGAAATCCCGCAGTAATTCAAAAAAAAGAGACTCGACCATCGAGACCTTATTCATAGAATAAAATTTTTCAACAATTAGAAGAATGACTCGGGAACAACAATAGTATCTCCTGGAAGAAGTTGCATATCCTTAGATGAATCGCCTTCTCGCATAATCTGGGGTACTGGGATTTTATAAACCTTTTTCTGGCCATCCTCCATGCGAATCAAACGAGTTCCTGATTGGGCAGCAGTAGGGGTAAAACCTCCGGCTACGCTGATTGCCTCAATCACGGTCATGCCCCTTCTTAAGGGATAGACACCGGGCCTGGCCACCTGACCCATAATCGAAAACCGACCATACTGCTCAACTACAACAGTATCACCGCCATAGACCTCCACATCTGGAATTTCTCTATTTATAATTTTATCTGTATTTATCTCTAAAATCTTCTGGCCGCTACTTAGGCTACGGATTATCTTTACCTTAGACCTATCCGCAGTTTCACTAAAACCTCCAGCTGCAGCTATGGCCTGCATCACGGTAAAGATATTCTTCATCTCATATGAGCCGGGGTTACGCACCTCTCCCATAACTGAAATCTTGGTATACTCCTTTACAAAGATATTAACCTGGGGATTGACCAGGTAATCCTCTCCCAACAGTTCAGTAATATGCGCCTCTAACTGTCGAATGGTCAGGCCAGCAACCCGAATATTCCCTAAATAGGGATAGCTTATTGTTCCATCAGCAGCAACCCTTACAGTTGTCGAAAAGTCTGCCTCGCCATAAACCGTAATCTCAAGTATATCATTGGGAGAGATAACATACTCTTTACTGGCATACTGACCAAAGGAAAAGGAAATAAAGAAAATGAGCAAAAGGCTGGTAGGAACAAATAAAGTAGTAACTTTTCTGGAAAAATTAAAAAAAGATTCTTTTTGTCTTGGGTTATTCATCAAAATCTCGCCTGAGAACTTAAAGTTATCTCGTTTGAATACACATTATCTACGCCTGAATTAGAATAATCCCGATTATGACTAAATGAAAGCCCAAAATCCAGCCAAGTTTTAAAGGCATAGTCCAGGGTCAGCGCATATGTATAACTAGAATCTCTTTCTTCCTGGGGTGCTTTCTTAGGAAAGTTTTTAAAATCTGCGCCAAAGTTAAAAGAGGTATTAAGCTTGGGAAAACGTGCCAGTCGATGATTTATTCCTAAAACAAAGGCAGTATCTAAGGAATTTTCGGATTTCATCTTAGAATAACTACGTCCGTGGGTTATTCCTAAAGAGATGTTAGTCCTTGGACTAAGGGTATAGCCGATATCAACCAAATACTCAAACTGCGAGCTATCAACCTCAGTTTTACCATCCGTATAGGTGTAATCTGTCCCTACGGAGAAACTCAATTTCGGGGAAACCGACCAGGCTAAGCTCAAGTTATTGTAATACTTCTCGAAATCCGGGTCATTGGCATAGGCAGGCCGAGGACGGTTAAACTCATAATCCCAGGAAAGGCGCGTCTTAGGAGCGACTCTTAAGGAAGTGCTCAAACCGTAGGTCTCTTCCAAGGTATCATTTTCCTTCTTATTCTTTTTATTGTAAGTCCTCTGTTGATTATAGTTAAAACCAAAGCCAATGCGGTTGAAGCTCCGGTTTAGTCCTAAATTGATGGTGTTGGTAAGTTGTCGCTGAAGATTATCCACCTTAATCCCGGCCTCTGGTGTAGCAATATAATTATTGGTCATAGTGTCGCTAAAGGAAAATACCCAGCCAGCTAAACTAATTCCACTGCTTATACTTGCACCCATATCCTCGGAATTAGCTGAAGGGTGCTTACGAGTGCGGCTGTCATTAACATGAATATCAAAACCGATATTTTCCCCCAGAGTAAAGAAATTTAATCTCGCCCCTAAATTATTTCCAAGGGACACCTCGCTCTTGCGGGGGCTGCGGGAGTTGTCATAATTATCCGTATAGCTACCATTGGTAGTTAGATACGGATGAATGCGTTGGGAGATGGCCTGTAGGTTTGATAAAAAACTATTTGTACCCTTGTGCTCTTTATATTTCCGTAAATTTTTTTGATAATCTAAGTTGGTTATCTTTGTCTGTGCCTCAACCATTGCGAATTCAAGCGCCACTTGTCGCTGCCTATCCTGCAGTTGGTTAAGGGTATTGAATATTATCTCGTCTCGGCCCCCTAAGGCACTATCTTGGTCATAACCAAAAGAAAAATCAAGGGCTAGAAATAAAATAATAGTGATAAAAAAAGCTTCCCGCATTTTTTTCTTTACTGGCCTAATATAAGTTAATAACTAAATGAAGTCAATTTCCGCTTTTTCTGTTTAAGGCAAGTAAAGATACAGCTATGGAGAACAATAAGAAGGTGTCAGTAAGTTTAATCCAATTAATTGGCATTGGCCCAGGCATCACCCTGCCTACGCTAACCAATTTAATAAAAAGCGCCGTTCCCATAAAAACCAGCGCCATAACTAAAAAAACTGCGGCCAGTCTTTTCATCTACCCCTCCCACAACGATTACCTCTTTGTTTTCGTTTGAGCAAAGACCTGTTTAACCTGCTCTTCGATAAAAGAGCGCAAAGAGTCGCTTATCTGGATAAATTTACAACCCAGCTCAAAACAATGCATCCTTTCCTTGCGTCTTACCCATACCACCACTACCGAGGCATAAAGAAAGGTTGAGATATGGGGAAAATTTATCTTCAATTCCAACACCGTAGAAACAGGTATCTCTTGTTCTGTCCTTAAGCAAACCCCCCCACCCCCAATATCTTTTATAACCGCTGAAACAAAAGAAGAATCTTTAGCTGAATCCGCAATTTCCTTGTATTTTACTAAATGATAGGCCTTGAGGCGAATATATCTTCTTCTTTCTGCTGATTTGGTTTCCAATGTTACCACCTATTCAGTTTAAATAAAATAGGCTATCTTCACCTCCTTCTTTATACAGTTTCTATCACGAAAAGCTTTCTCTGTCAAGCAAATCCTAAATCATATTTTACTTAAATATTGGCAAATAGTTATAAAAAATAAAACTGCTATTCTGGTTGCAAAATAAGACAATAAAACCACTGATATCCAAATCTTGAAAATTAGGTTGGTGTAAACTAAAAAACCCATTTCTCAAATAATAACGCATTTTTAGGTAGGCGTAAGGTTACGGCAGGATTTAGCGTTCTATTTCATCTATTTTTCTAGCTAGCCTTGCAGCGCGGATTAGCTGGGATATTTCCATTAATATAATTTGGCTAAATCTTACCCCTAGATTAAAGCCTTCCTCATCTTTTCGTTGCAGCCAAACTATATCTGCACAAATTGAAAAAAAGGAATCCTTGCCTGGCAGGGCAATCCATAACTCTAAAGGGCTATCCATCTCAAAATCTGCCATTAAATTATGTCTTAATTCTAAACCAGCGCCCTCGGCGCTAATATCCTTTAGCCTACCCTGAAACCATCTATTTTTTTGCGGAAAAAATAAGTAGGCGCTAGCAGGAATTGCCAATCTCTGATAAAACCTGCGTTCGGAAAAAAGATTATGCATACCTTTTATTTTTACCTATGGCCTCAGCCTTAAAATTAAAACAGGTGAGCCCACTACTAGACCTTAAATAATATTCAATCGCCTCCTTCCTGTACCGGGACTTTATCTTTCTTAAAAGAATCGCCTATGGTCTTACCTACCTGCAAACCTACTCCTAAGGTCCCTTTGACAACCGCTGAAGTTAAATCAGTTACTCCTTTAAAAAAATTAACTAACAGCCGGGCAGGGAAAAGAAATAACTCTCCACCGCCAACCATATTCGAGCCTTTGGCTCCTCTAATTCTCTCCTCAAGCGAATCTTTTAATTGATTCAATCCAAATTCAAATCTATCCATTCTGGTCTGAAAGGTATGCTCAAATACTATTTTGTTATCCTGAGAAATTTTTTTGAAGATGTCAAGTACAGCCCGGGCAATCCTTTCTTCTTTAGACTCTACTTCTTCCGGCGAACGCAGTTTAAAGACTATATCTTTGATTTCAACCTTACAATGCACTGTAGCTAAATTATTCAAACCATGTATATCGCTATAAAAATTTAAAGTGGCTTTTTCAATACGGGATTTTTCTAAATTTACCCATTGGGCATAATAAGGGTAAAAATAAAGCCCATCAATATCCTCGACAGAGACTTTTGCCTCCATGCTTTTCTTAAAAATATTAAGCCAACCCTCAACCCGCAGAACTCCCTCAGCCCCACCCTTTGACCAAGGGATTTTCGCCGAAAGAAAAAAATCTGTTGCCAAAAAAGGAATAAAAAGATTATCCACTCTCAGGTCAATATCCTTTAGGGAAAACCTTAACCCTTCTGGGATAACCCCTCGGTCAACAAATTCAAACCGTCCATTTTTAATCTGGAGATTCTGCACGCCCAAGCGAAAAAGATTTCCTTGAACGCCTTGTGCCTTGCGCAAATACTTTCCAGGTGAAAAGGAGATTGTTTTTGATGGCTTAGCCTTATCTCCGCCAACAAAAATATTCCTCTTATAAGAAAACTTAGGGTAGTAAAGAACAATATTTTTAAAAAACAAACCCCTCTTAACAAAACTCCAAGGGCTTAATACTGCATCTAATGAGGAGACTGTAAGCAAATCGTCTATTTTTAGCCTACCAATTCTTAATGTAAAAGGCGGAATGTAGTCAAAACTACTTAAAGAGACTCTCCTACCAGTAATTTCCTGCAGTCGATGAATTATTATCTTTTCACCATGGATATACCAGTAAAATATAAAACCACAAATCAATATTATTACCAAACTAAAAAATAAAATTAAAAACTTAGCCCAGTATTTCATCTTTTTTAGCAATAGTTGCGTCCCTGGCCTGATTCGAACAGGCGACCCACTGCTTAGAAGGCAGTTGCTCTATCCAGCTGAGCTACAGGGACGTGAATTACTTTTAAAGACAAGATGCCTAAAATATCACTGCCTCAAATAGAATAGCACAGCAGTATAAAAAATCAATTGTTTACTTAGGTAGGATTAGATATTTGACTGGCCTTTTATAAAAACGGTTTTCTTTTAATCATATCTACGCAGATACTATCTGCAAATCTTTTACTCAGGTAAAGAAATTACCCACAAGCAAACAAAAATATTGGCATTGAGGAAACTGCTAAACTCTATTTGAAATCGGGGCGGTGCGACTTGAACGCACGACCTCTTGGTCCCAAACCAAGCGCTCTAGCCAAACTGAGCCACGCCCCGCACTTTTGGGGATAAACTTTAATAATCCACAGAATTATTCCAGCCTTTAAACTTCTTTAATTATAGCGGATTACCTCTTTTTCACAATATATTTATGTAATAACTTTTTAGCCTTCTTGAGGGCCCGAAAGCGATGACTCATCTTATGCTTAATCCTCGGCCCCAATTGGGCAAAGGTCTTTTTATATCGCGGAATAACAAAAATTGGATCATAACCAAAGCCGCTTCTTCCTTTAGGCGTAAATCCAATAAGGCCATCACAACGACCCTCAACAACCCCAATAAGCCCATCCTTATCTGCTAAGGCAACAGCTGAAATATAATGTGCCCTTCTTTTACTAAGCGGAAAACCCTTTAATAATTCTAACAGCTTTAAATTATTTTTACGGTCACTCTTTTCCTTACCGGAAAAACGAGAAGAATACACCCCTGGCCTACCGCCTAAAACATCCACACAAAGCCCTGAATCCTCACCTAAGGTAAGTCTTCCTGTGAATTTTGCTATTTTAACCGCCTTTTTAATGGCATTTTCTTTAAAGGTCTTGCCATTCTCAATAATCACAGGGGCATTGTGAAATTTTCGCAAGCTAATGATTTTTAATCCTAAATCCTGCCAAATCCTTTTAATCTCCTGTAGTTTCTTTTCATTCTTTGTCGCGACTACTAATTCCATACGTTTATTTTGGCTAAAAATAAATACCCCCTATTTAACTTCCTGAATTAACTAAATAACCTTCTTTTGCTCCTAAAATGACTCAAAAAATACCAACCATTCCTTTAAAGGCACTCTTTTGGATATCAATCAGTTTCCTAATACCTATTTTCGCCAAATCCAAAAGCCTATCCATTTCATCCTTATT